>OJAW01001752.1_pt1 | contig 11954 bp, 15 predicted proteins | sample 1589151 | NCBI WGS metagenome assembly OJAW01 (sample SAMN03283290) | human gut metagenome | biome: human-associated habitat; material: feces | host: Homo sapiens | place: Peru | collected 2012 | reverse complement strand
TTATTTATATTCCATACTTTATATTTATATCTTGGTATCCATACATAAAATGCTAAAATATCAGAGTCTGTTATTTCAGTTCCTGCAGTGGCCTTTTTATATATTGCTCTATTTGTTTCTGTTACTAATACTGCATTAGCCCATTTTTTATTTGTATAATCATACCAACCATAAGTCGATGTTGAACTTTCAGTGTCTGCTTTTACCCATTTTGAAGTTGCTTTATTATAAACAACCGGTATTAGTCCTTGTACTAAATCTGGATAGTTTGCACCGCTTTCGTCAATTTGGTCGTGTATTTCGTATTTTTCTGTTACTTGGACTGCTTCAGCGTGTACGAAACCACTATAGGTATCTCCTTCTCTTTCTTGATATAAGTTTATATCTAACCAAAGATATACTTTATATGTTGTTGAGGTATCATTTAGATAAAATCTATATATTACTTGGTTTTCTATTCCTTTGACTGAACCTGATGATACTTCGGTATCATTTACTACTACAGAATATTTTAATGCTCCAGTTGTAAAGTCTATCGAAGAGGTATCATTTGTGGTTATATATAATGTACCTAGTGCATCTACTTTACAAGTAGGGTCTTTATACATTACTATATCACTACTAACTCCTTTATCTGAATAACTTGTTCCTACTTCGATACCTGAAGTTACGTCTTGTCCTTTGGTATAATTTATGGTGAAACAACCACTTGTTCCCGATATTACAAATAGTTTAGTCCAGTCTGTTACTGCTAAAGTTATTCCTAAACCAAGCATTATTATTGTTATTATTATTCCTACTGTTAGGTATTTTCTTTTCTTTTTTTCTACTTTGTTTTCTTCCATAATATCTCCTTTTTATACACAAAAAAACTATAGAAAAATTTATCTATTTCTAGATAACTTCCTATAGTTAAATTCTTTGTAATCCTTTATTTTATAAGGGGTTAGATAGTTTTTATGCCCCCCCCCCAATTAACTTATGGTTAACAATGATAATACTATTCATAAGAGGGACACCTTCTTTCTATATTTTTCTTGACTGTATTTCTGCTATTTTATCAAATACTTCACTAGCATTTTTTTCATTTATTTCGGTATAACCTAATTCTTTTAATGCTTGTACTTTTGCAGTATTTAATTCTTGAGTTCTACTCATTTTTTCTTCATTTTTTCTTGCTAATTCTGCTTCCCATCTCTTATGGGATTCAGCAAGTTTACTTCTTGATGCTCCACCATTATTATATAGTGTCATTGCTGAGTACATTATACTTTCTAAAACAAATTGTTTATCTTCTTCAAAAACAAACTCATTAGGTTTTGTATAACCTGCTGCTTTAGATACATAACCTAGAATATATTTTAATTCTTTAGTATTACCCATTGCTTGTAAGAAGTGATAAAAGTAAGTTACTGTATTAAAACAAGTTTTAGTTTTATCTTCATTAAACATTTCTTTAATTAAGAATACTATGTCACTAACTAATTCTTGTTCTTCTTTTCTTAAACCAGATAACTCAATTACTTCGTTCTTTCTAGAGTTTACTTTTTTAGAATCAAATATTTTATTTCCTACTGTTTGGATATATTCATTAGTTATATCTATTTCTTCAATTTCTAGTTCTGATTTTACATTTAATAATTTTAATAATAGTTGTAATTTTTCATTAGGTAATTTTGATAAATCATCACCGTCAAGATAGTTGTATACCATTTGTCTAGAAACACCGAGATATTTAGCAAGATTAACTTTTGAAATATTTGCTTGTTTTAAAATTAAGTTAATTTTATCTACAACATTCATTTTACATTCCTCCGTTTATTTGTGTTAATACGTTTAGACTACTTACATAAGTTAATTATACTATATAAGGAATTAAAAATCAAGAATATTTCTTTGTTAAAATTTGACTTTTGTTATATTATTACTTTGCACTATTAAAAATATAAAGAAACACTATAATATTTATTTAAGTGTTTCCTTAATTATACCTCCTGCTAAACATAAACCATCTTCATCATATAAGACACAAAATTGTCCCGGTGTTACTGCTTTTGAACCATCATACATTACTTTTAATGTTTTATCATCAATATATTCAATACTACATTTTATATCACTTTGTCTATATCTAAATTTACAATAGCAATTAGTAATTTTTTTATCTGTTAAGAAATTAACATCTTCGATTATTGCACTAGTTGAATATAAGTATTTATTTTCATCGCCACTAGCAACATATAAAATATTATTTTCTAAATCTTTTTTACATACATAATGTTTTTTAGTATTACCTCCAAGGTTTAATCCTTTTCTTTGTCCTAGTGTATAATACATCAGTCCAATATGCTTACCTAATACTTCTTTAGTATCAATATCTATTATATCTCCAGGAATATTAGGAAGATAATTTTTTAAGAAATTTCTAAAGTTTCTTTCTCCAATAAAACATATTCCTGTTGAGTCTTTTTTCTTTGCAGTTACTAAATCTAACTCTGAAGCAATTTTTCTCACTTCTGGTTTAGTTAATTCTCCAAGTGGAAATAATACATTTTTAAATTTATTTTTATCAACATATGCTAAAAAGTATGACTGGTCTTTATTAGTATCTACTGCTTTACAAAGATTACCATCAACTATTCTTGCATAATGTCCTGTAGCAATATAATCAGCACCAAGTTCTTTTGCTTTTTCAATGAAAGCATCAAACTTTATATATTTATTACACATAACATCAGGATTTGGAGTTCTTCCTTTATTTAATTCATCTAAAAAATAAGTAAATACATTATCCCAATATTCTTTAACAAAATCTACTCTATGTAAAGGAATATTTAATTTTTCACATACTTTTACTGCATCATTATAATCTTCTTCCTGAGGACAGATATCATTATTTAAATTAGGATTACCTAAATAATCATTATTTATTACACTATCCCAATTTCTCATAAAAAGTCCAATTACATTATAACCTTGTTTTTTAAGTAAATATGCCGCAACTGAACTATCTACTCCACCAGATATACCTACAACTACATTTTTCATTAATAATCACCTCAAAATATAAGATAATTATACCATAAATCTACTTTTAGATAAATAGTTTAATAAATAATTTGAATAATGCTGGAGTTAAAAACGTCTCTAAAACGGAAGAAACAAAAGAAATAAATAAGCATATACCTAGTATTACTAAATATTTTTTTAAAAAATGTTTAAAGTTTATTACTCTACTACCTATTATTAATTTATATAAATTTATTGTAAATATTATACTATATATTCCAATAATTAATATAGCAAAGATATTTAATAACTGATGTGGTAAAATATAAAATATACTAGCAAGTATTCCTTTAATACTATAAACATAAATTAATGAAGTAATAGAAAAACCTATTACAAAACCTTTGATATATATTAAAAAGATATTAAATATTATACCTATAATAGACATACCTAAAATAAATATTATCATTATATATGTAAAATTAATTAAAATACTATTTTTTAAAGTATCTATACTACTTATATTATTTGAATTAATATTTGTAATAAAATTAGTTATTTGATTTATAATAATTGTTTTATCATTACTAGTAGTTAAAACTAAAAATATTGAACCTGATATCACTCCCAAAATAATGATAAAGATTAAGAATAAATTAATTTTTTTACTTGGAATAATAGCACTTATAGTCTTGTTTATTTTTGCGTTCATTAGTATCACCACTTAATTATATTAAATTATTCTTGAAATTATTACCAAAATTAGATATAATTAAGTAGTATTATGAGGAAGGAGTATATAAATGAGTAAGAAAAGTAAAAAGAAAGCTAAAAATATCGTTGGTAAAATTGTAGTTTTAACAATGCTACTTTTAATGGTAGTTTCTACAATTGTTAGTGTACTTGTTTATTTATAATTATAAAAGATACTTTACTCAAGTATCTTTTTTATACACACCAATTATTTTCTCTTTTTAATTTATTTATTGTATTAAAATGTCCGGTTTCATTTTCATTTAGATATGTTTTTCCATTACAGTCTGCGACAAAGTAATAGTAATTATGTTCGGTAGGTTCTAGAGTTGCAAGTAATGATTCTAAACCTGGATTACATATTGGTCCCACTGGTAATCCTGTAAAACTACTACATCTAGTATTATAAGCATTATCACATTTATATAAACCAAGTCCTTCGGTTAATGATACTTTAAAATCATCTATTTTTAGTGCATAATATGTTGTAACATCACTACCTAAACTCCAGTTATCTTTTACTCTATTATAAAATACTCCCGCAACACCTTTTCTATCATCAGCATTTGCACCTTCTAATTCAACAATTGAAGCAAGAGTAAAAAATTTGTGAATAGATAAATCAGAATTTTCTATTTTTGCTTTGTAAGGTGCTAATTTTTTTTCTGTTTCATTTAACATTGTTTCTATTATTGTTTCATTTGTTACTTCTTTATTCAAGAAAGCATATGTTTCAGGAAAAAGATAACCTTCTAATGGATAATATATTTTAGTGTTTTTTATATCTTTCGTTAAAAACCAATATTTATCAATTAAAGTATCAATATATTTACTATCTGTTACTTTTTCTATAAAACTATCATAAGAATTATTAGTATTTTCGCTTACTGCATTAGCAATCCATCTAATATTTTTACCTTCTTTAAAAGTTATTCTTATTTCATCTGGATTATAACTATTACCTTTTTGTAAGGTTTCTACTATTTCTTTTAAACTCATGCTTTCATTTAATTTATAAGTAGATGCTTTTAAATTATTTATTTTATGTAATTTTACATACACTTTAAAAACAAATTCATTTCTAATTAAATTATTTTCTTTTAAAGTTTTACCAATTCCTGTAATTGTACCACCATCAATAACTACTATTTTATCTTCAGTATTATCTGAAATGTTAGTTAAGTTATATTTATAAAATGCTATACCAGAAATAATTATAACTATTCCTATTATTGCTAATATAATTAATATTTTTAAAATATTATTCTTTTTTTTAATTCTATGCATACTTCACCAAACCAATATCTATTTTTGACTTTCTTCCTGAATAGAATTTAAGATAGTTTCAATTATTTTCCATTCTCTTTCTGATTCGATTGCTTCTAGGGAAGTACCATCTTTTGTCTTATTATATATTGAAGCATATACTTTAATGTTTCCATCTTTATCTGTTGTATTATCTGTATAAACCATATAATTTTTCTTTGTTTCATCACTTTCGAAAGTAAATAAAACTTCACAAACTCTTTCTTTCCCCTTATTATCTATTATTTTAAAAGTATTTTCTTCTTTCATTATTTCACCTTTCTATCTAAATAATTTTGTAATATTACTTGTGCTGCTAGAGCATCTACTTTCTTTTTCCTTTTTTTTCTAGAAACATCTGCTGATATTAAAATATTATTAGATATTACTGTAGTTAATCTTTCATCTTCAAGGATTACTTCAATATTAAATTCTTTTTCTAACATTTCTTTAAAAGCAATAGATATTTCTGCTCTTTTTCCATAAGTATTATTCATATTCTTGGGAAGACCTAGTATTATTTTATTTGCATCATATTCTTTAATTAATTCACTAACTGGAATTAATAAACTCTCATAATTATCCTCTTCAAAAAAGATAGTTTTTAAGGAAGAAGCAATAGTATTAGTAGTATCTGATACACTAACACCTAAAGTTTTACTTCCTAAATCAAAACCTAAACATCTCATTTTAAAAAACTCTTTAATAATACTTCGATTAATGTACTACGGTCTAAATTAGCAATTTTAACTCTAGCATCTTTATAACTAGAAATATAACCTAAATCTCCACTTTGTATATAACCTACTATTTGATTAACTGGGTTATATCCTCTTTCTTTAAGAATTTCAAATACTTCCTTAAGAGTATCATAAACTAATTTTTCACTAATGCTATCTCTACTAAAAATTAGAGTATCTTCGCTATTCATTTAATCACCTCGGAATTATACTTACAATATAATTTTATCATAATAATTAATTTTTAACAATATAATAAGGATTAATTTTCTTTTTTTAATTCACTATACATAACTAATGCTGAAAAACAATAAATTTGTTCTTCAGAAAATAGACTTACTCCAACACTAAATTTAATATCTATTATTTCTACTTTATTTTCTTTTATAAAATTATTTATATCTTGTTCTAAATCTTTTTCGTGAGATTCATCAAATACTTTAACTTTCATTTTATCACCAAAAAAAGTATACTTTAAATGTATACTTTAATTTGTCGAATTATAATATATTTTAACTACTTCATTATTATCATTAGTATATTCAATATATAATCTTAATTCAAGATTTAAGTCTTTTATTTCTTTTGTAGTTTCAATATAACCTACCAAATCAATTCCTTTTACTTTAGTATCATTAACTAATAAATCTACTGGTTCATCAAATATGCCAATTGATGGAAATACAGAATCAGTAAAATTATTATGAATTAGTATTCCCTTAACATTATGCATATTTTCTTTTGGGTTATCGATTATTGCTCTATAACTAACTTCTTCTTCATTAACTCTAGTTATATCTATTTTTATATCAAAATTAATATTTTCTTTATCAGTAAATTCACTTTTATTTGCTAATTTTTCTTTATATGCCAAGTATTCATCTTTTTCTAAAGTTATTTTATCTTTAGAGCAACCAATAAGTAAGAAGGAAAGAAATATTACTACTAATTTTTTCATACTATTTAATTTTTTCCTCAATTCTTAATAATCTATTATATTTACTCATTCTATCACTTCTTGATAAACTACCTGTTTTAATTTGTCCTAAATTTAATCCTACTGCAAAATCAGCAATATAATTATCTTCAGTTTCACCACTACGATGAGATATTATTGTTTTATAATTATTTTTTCTTGCTAGTTCAATTGTATCTAATGTTTCAGATACTGTACCTATTTGATTTAATTTTAAAAGTATAGCATTAGCAATACCTAAATTAATTCCTTTTTGGAATAATTTTTTATTAGTAACAAATAAATCATCTCCAACTAACTGAATATTAGATAATCTATCTGTTAATAATTTCCAACCTTCAAAATCTTCTTCGGCCATACCATCTTCGATAGAAATAATATGATATTTATCAATCAAACTAATATAAAAATTAACCATTTCTTCTTTAGTGTGTTTTTTACCTTCAAAATTATAATATCCATTTTCATAAAATTCACTTGCTGCAACATCTAAACCTAAATAAACATCTTTACCTAAAACATATCCGGACTTATCTATAGCAGAAGTTATTAATTCTAGTGCTTGTTCTGTTTTATCAATGTTTGGTGCAAATCCACCTTCGTCTCCTACTCCACAAGATAAATTATTTTCTTTTAATATTTTATCTAAGTTATGGAATATTTCTGAACCCATTCTTAAGTTTTCTTTATATTCAGATAGTGATGGAATAATCATAAATTCTTGTATATCTAATCCATTATTTGCGTGTGCTCCACCATTTAAAATATTCATCATACATCTAGGCATACTATAATCATTACCAAGATATTCATATAATTCCATATTCTTATATTTTGCTGCTGCTTTTAAATTAGCAAGACTTACTCCAAGCATAGCATTTGCTCCTAGATTTTGTTTGTTTTCTGTTCCGTCTAAATTTATTAGAGTCTCATCTAGTTTTCTTTGATTTAAAGAATCCATTCCAACAATATTATCTTTAATTATAGTGTTTACATTATTAACTGCTGTTAATACTCCTTTACCAAGATATCTATTTTTATCATTATCTCTTAATTCTAATGCTTCATTAATACCAGTTGAGGCGCCACTAGGAACTGATGCTGTGCCTACTATTCCTGAGTCTAATGTAACTTCAACTTCCACTGTTGGATTTCCCCTTGAATCTAATATTTCTCTTGCATAAACATTTTTAATTTTACTCATTTTCTACCCTCCAATATAATTATACAATAATTAAAAAAAAATTAAAAGATTTATATAAAAAAAAAGAAGATATATTAACCAATATAATCTTCCTTAACATTATTATCTATTTCTTTTGAAGTTTCTTCATCATATTCATCATCAATTATATCCCAAGCATCATCATCTTCTTCAATTGCTATTTTTACTTTAGTGTCTCCAACTATTTCAATTCCTAATTCTTTTTCTATTTCAATATCTACACTATTTCCTATTTCTTTAGCATTAACACAAGTTGGTTGTTTTAAACTTCTTACCACAATATCTTTTATGTCAGTATCAGTTTTTTCTTTGATATTAACACTTACTAATTCTTTATAATTAATAGTTTTAGTGATAACTGTTGTTTTAGTATTATTATTATATGAATACCATAAGTTTACATCAAAACTACCATTAATTACAACTTTGTTATTTTCCTGTGCTCCACTAAATTTATGATTAATTATCCAACATCCTAAAACAGTATCTGGTTTATTATCAGTGGTTATTGTATAAGTGTTTTTATAGTGCTTTTTGCCCTTCCCTATTACTGCTTTAGTAACGATTTCTTTATATAAAGCCAAGATATCACCCCTCTACTTTAATTTATGAATAGAAATAAAAAAAAGTACCAAATTTAGTACCTTTATATTAATTAAACTTTGTTATATCTGATATTTTTACTGCAAAGTATGGTTTATCCTTATCTTTTTCTTTTAGAAATAAAGCAAAGGTATCATTAACATAAAACTCTCTAGGTTCTTTTTCCAAAGACATTACTTTATTATCCATACCTGCTTCGCTTTTTATTTTTCCACCTTTTTCATTTAAGGAGAATTTAATAGTTTGAAGTGCCTTTTCTATTACACAGTCATTATCTTGATAGTCTTTAAATATTTTACCTTCTAGTTCGGTATATTCTTTTTTAACATTAAAATCAATTATCGGTGCCATAAAACTATCAGTATCAGAGAATGTTTTATCACCATTATAATTATCTTTTTCTTTTATCATATTGTTATATATTTCATTAAACGTATTTCCTATAGGATTTTTATAAAATATTACTTCATCATCACTTTTAGTATTTAATTTAACAGCAAAACTATCTACAGAATTATAAAATAATACTTCGATTTGTTCTCTTACTTTATCATTAGATTTACTATTAGTACCAAAATATTTTATATTATCATAACTAGCAAATTTATTATTTCCAAGAAGTGAAAACTTAGCGTTATATTCAAATTCTCTATATAACATTGCATAAAAGAAATATCTTTTAACATCAGATTCATTAGTGGTACTCCAATCAAAATCTTCGAGAATATCACTGTCTTGATTAAACTTTTCTTTAATACTTTTTTTAATTTCTTTTTTTAATTCAATAGTTTTTGGGCCATATATTTTATAGTAATAATCAGAGTTAATATCATACATATTAAAACTTTCTTTGTTTAAGTTTGTCACAAATGTATTATCTTCTTCAAATTTAACATCATCTCTTACTATTTCGTTTTTCATATCATTCCAAACTAATTGAAAAGTAGGACAATAACTAGTATCAGATAATATTTCATCATCCATTGTTGGTACTACTGTTACTCCAATGTTTTCTTTGTTATTAAGTTCTTCTTTTTTCTTCTGTTTTACTATCAAAAATATGTTTATAAATATAAGTAAAACAATACAAATTATGGTAATTTTATTTTTCATAAATTCTCCTATTAATCTATTTTAAATTCTACATTAAAATATGTTTTATCTTTCTCTATAATATTCCCTATTTTATCTTTTGGTAAAGTGTATTTTACTAGTCTGTATTCTCCAGTATCTAATTCACCATACATACAAGAAGTATCTTGTTCCATTTCTAGTTTATTTGTTTCATCAGTATAATATGCTATATCATTAAACACACAATTATCGTTAACAGCATCTAATTCTTGCCAAGTATTATCTATCTTTTTATCTAATCTAAACCAAGCACTAAAAACATTTTTATTGCTACTAGTATCTGTTATTACAACTGTCATACCATTTCGTGTTAGAGTGTTTTCTTTGATAGTCATAGTTATATTGGTATTAGAGTTATTACAACCAGAAATTACAAAACAAACAAATAACATAGATAAAAATAATAACTTTTTCTTCAAAATTTCACCTTCCTTATTTTTCTTAATTTAATTATATAATAAAAGAAAGAAGAAAGCAATATAATAAAAGCATTGAATATCAAAATTATTTTTAAATTATTACTTGCTATATTATCATAAATGCTATACAACGAACTAGGAACATTTGATGTTAGTGTCACCTCCATTTTTTAGAAAGGAGGTAGATATTGATGAAAATAAGAACTTTTATTATAAAGTTTTTAAAACTCATTGCTATCATTTTACTACTTTCTACCTTACTGGTGTTAACGATAAAAAAATAGACACTCCACTGTACTAGTAGAGTGCCAACCTTAATTTTAGAGGAGACATTCACTTTCAGAAACAAATGTTCCTCTTTTTTATTATATGCAAGTTCTCTTGCTTACATACTAATTTTATCATAAAATAATATTTTAGTAAATATCTTATTAGAATATTCCTACTATATTGTTATCTTCATCAAGATCTATTTTTTCAGCATTAGGTATTCTTGGTAAACCTGGCATTGTCATAATATTACCAGCAAGTGCTACAATAAACTCTGCACCATTTTTAAGTTCTATATCGTTTATTGTTATATCAAATTCTTCATCACATAATAAATTTTTAGGATCATCTGACATTGAATATGGTGTTTTAGCAATGCATACTGGGACTTTATCTAAATTTAATGCTTCAATCTTTTTGATATTTTCTTTAGCGTTATCACTAAATATTACGTTTTTTGCACCATATATTTCTTGCGCTACTTTAGTTATTTTAGTAGTTATACTATCAGATAAATCATAAATAAATTTAAAATTATTTTCTTTTTCTACTAAAGATGCTAATTTGAAAGCGATATCTATTGCTCCTTTACCGCCAAGATTATGTCCTTCAAGTAAACTAACAGGAATATCTTTTTCTTGCAGTTTTCTTGCTAAAAATTCTAATTCTTCGGTTTTATCATCTTTATATTTGTTTACTGCCACAATAACATTAAGTCCATATTTATTTTTAAGATTATCAATGTGTTTAAATAAATTAGATAATCCTTTGTTAAGTGCTTCGATATTTTCATTTTGTATTTCTTCTTTTAAAGCACCTCCATGATATTTTAATGCTTTTAATGTTGCTACTAAAACTACTGCAGATGGTTTAGTTGTGTTACGGCACTTAATATCTAAGAACTTTTCAGCGCCAAGATCTGCACCAAAACCTGCTTCAGTAACTACATAATCACTTAATCTTAATGCTAAATTAGTTGCTATAATACTATTACAACCGTGCGCTATATTAGCAAAAGGTCCACCGTGAACTATTGCAGGGGTATGTTCTAATGACTGAACTAGATTTGGTTTTATCGCATCTTTTAACAATACTGTAAGACTTCCTTCAACCTTTAAATCTTTGCAATATATAGGATTTCCTTCTTTGTTATAACCTACGATAATATTAGAAATTCTTCTTTTTAAATCATTTATATCTGTTGCTAAACATAATATTGCCATCATTTCCGATGCTACAGTAATATCAAAACTATCTATTCTTGGAACAATATTTTTTTCATCAGATAATCCTGTTTCGACTTTTCTTAATTGCCTATCATTAATATCTAAGCATCTTTTCCAAACTACTTTATCAAATCCCAACTCATTTCCAAAATAAATATGGTTATCTATTACAGCAGATAATAAATTATTAGCGGTTGTTATAGCGTGAATATCACCAGTAAAGTGTAAGTTAATATCTTCCATTGGAGCAATTTGTGCCATTCCTCCACCTGTTGCACCACCTTTAATTCC
>OJAW01001747.1_pt1 | contig 11979 bp, 10 predicted proteins | sample 1589151 | NCBI WGS metagenome assembly OJAW01 (sample SAMN03283290) | human gut metagenome | biome: human-associated habitat; material: feces | host: Homo sapiens | place: Peru | collected 2012 | reverse complement strand
TAAAATTACCATATTCATCAATTGGTTCAATCTGTTTTAAACCACCAAATCTGCTGCCCATTCCTGCAGCCATTATAACTAACGTCATATATCCTCCTTTATTTATCTCTAATATATCATATTTTACATATTTTGACAATATACTTTACTATAGGTGTGTGATTAATTTGACAAATATTTTAATTCTCTTTGGTTCCTCTTCATATGAACACGATGTATCATGTTTGAGTGCTAAAACTATTCTTACTTATATTGATAAAAATAAATATAAAATAACTCCCGTAGGAATAGATAAATATAATGATTGGTATATCTATAAAGATGATATATCTCTATTAGACTCTAACTGGACTACTAGAAAAATAGAAAAAATACATAATATTATCTCTTTTCTAAAAAGATTTGATAAAGTATTTCCTGTAATTCACGGTTATCCACTAGAAAGTGGTCATCTCCAAGGACTATTTGACCTGTTTAATATAAAATATATTGGATCTAACTCCATTAGTTCTATCATTAGTTATGATAAAGAACTAACAAAAATAATTTGTAATAAATATAATATTCCTCAAATACCTTACATTACTACTACTAAAATATTAAAAAATATCCCATTAGAATACCCTGTAATAATTAAACCCGCTAAGTGTGGTTCCTCTATTGGTATAAATATTGCTTCAAATCAAAAAGAATTAAAAAAATATCAAGAAATTGCTTTTAAGTATGACAATAAAATAATTATTGAGTCATATATAAAATCTCGTGAACTAGAGTGTGCTGTTCTAAAAACAAACAAAATAATTACCTCCTCAGTCGGAGAAATACGTTCTTCAAATACCTTCTATGACTATGAAGCTAAATATAATAAACCTAGTAGCCTTATAATACCTGCTAATATTTCTAAAGAATTATCTAATAAAATAAAAGAATTATCTATAAAAATATCTAATATCTTATCAATAAACAATTTAGCTAGAATAGATTTCTTATATGATTACAACAAAGACATCTTATATTTCAATGAAATAAATACTATGCCAGGATTTACTAACTCATCAATGTACCCCTTATTATTTATTCATGATAAAATATCTCTTAAAAAATTAATAACTTATCTAATAGAAAATTAAAGAACTATATTATAACTATCAAGTATAAATAATATAGTTCTTTTTATTATTATAACCAACCTATACCCCTAAAGGCTTATTTTGCTTTTTACGAATTAATTTTCTTATAAAATCTATTGGTATTACTAATAAACCAATTCCCATCATTATTATAAATTCTCTTATTGTAAGACCATTTGTTCTAAATAAACTACCCCCATAATATATTAAATATATTTGCATCCCGATAACAAAAGTAATTACTCCAATAAAAACCTTATTCTTAATTATATTAGCTAGTATATTAAGTCTATGTGTTCTAGCAGCAAAACTATTAAATATACTAATAAATATTATAAGCCCAAAGAATGCTGTTAATAAATCATCTCCAAATATCTGATTAATAATTCTACTTTTTAAAAATATTATACATATTACTGAAGATACAAGTCCTGTAGTAATAATTTGATTAGCCATATATCCATTAATTATATTCTCATTCTTCTTCTTAGGTAATTCTTTCATATATTCTGGGAGTGCTGGTTCATAAGAAAAAGCAAATCCTGATAAAGTATCCATAATCATATTTATCCATAACATCTGAATAACTGTAATAGGTACCGGTATTCCAATAAAAGGTCCTATTATTGATACAAGTAAACTACATAAATTAATAGTTAACTGACATATAATGAACTTTCTAATACTCTTAAATATTGTTCTTCCATATAGTATAGCATTAGTAATTGAATAAAAATTATCATCAAGTATTACTATATCAGCAGCTTCTTTTGCTACCTCTGTACCACTCCCCATAGCAAACCCTACATCAGCCTTCTTTAAAGCCAAGGCATCATTTACTCCATCCCCTGTCATTCCTACTACTAAATCTAAACTTTTAGCTATATTAACAAGTCTACTCTTATCTTGTGGCATTGCTCTAGCTATTACTTTTATATCATGAAACTTCTTTCTTAGCATCTCATCACTCATATTATTCATCTCATTACTTGTAATAACTAAATCATTACTCCCCCTAATTAATCCAATATCCTCTGCTACAGCCTTTGCTGTCTCTCTATTATCTCCAGTAATCATTATAGTATGAATTGAAGCCTCATCAACAAGTCTTATTCCCTCTTTAACATTCTCTCTCACTTCATCTTTTAATATAACAAAACCTACTAGTGTCATATTATTAATAGTTTCCCTATCTTCATTAATAGCAAGTAATAGTATTCTCATCATATTCATAGACATACTCTTAATCTTTCTATCAATATAACTATTATCCCGTATTGTATGTTTTATACCTACTTTATCGTAATAACTATTACACATTTTCCCTACTACCTCATAAGCACCCTTTACTAAATTATACGTGTGTCCATTCATTCTTATCTTCGTATACATATATTTTTTCTTAGAGTCAAATACTTCCTGTTTAATAATTTCATAATTATCACTCACCATACCAGAGTATTCCAATATAGCCCTATCAGTAATATTTCCCCCAATAATATTTCCACTCTTCTTATCATAACTACTCTCATTATTAATAGCCATCGACATCCCTAACATCTTCTTATATTCTCCATGACTATTAACATATTCAAAAGTATTTCCTTCTCCATCCATAAGTCCTACTACTGATAACTTTCCCTTAGTAAGTGTTCCTGTTTTATCAGTAAGAAGTACATTTATATTTCCAGCTGTTTCAATACCAATTAATTTTCTTACTAAAACATTATCTTTAAGCATTCTTTTCATGTTAGAACTAAGTACTAAAGTAATCATCATAGGAAGTCCCTCTGGTACAGATACTACTATTATTGTTACACATAAAGTTAAAGCATCTAAGACATATCCAAACATCACCCTCCCATTAGTAAGTGTTGATACTATTAAATTCTTATCAAAATTATTACTAATAACTACCATATATATAAGATAAGATCCTGCTACTAATAATGAACAAATATATCCAATCTTACTAATACTCTGAGCTAATTTAGTAAGTCTAATTCTTAAAGGAGACTCCGTATTATCATCTTGTAATTCCATTGCCATCTTTCCATAAAAAGTATTATCTCCTACACTTCTAACTAACATAAGAGCACTTCCTGAGTATACTACTGTCCCCATAAATAAACTTGTCTTATCCGTCCCGGCTTCCTTATATACCTCTTTAGCCTCTCCATTAATCATTGCTTCATCTAAAGAAATCTTCCCAGATACTATTATCCCATCTGCAGGAACTCTATCTCCAGTAGATAAAACCACCAGATCATTAACTACCACATCACTAAGTGGAATACTCTGAATATTACCCGCTCTCTTAACTCTAACATTAATCTTACTAGTCTCTTCAGTAAGCTTATTAAAAGCCCTCATTGATCCATATTCACTAATCGAAGATATTAATGACGCAACTAATATTGCTAAAACTATTCCTACAGTTTCATACCAATCAAAATCTCTTATCAAAAATATCGTCTTTATTCCTAAAGCAATAAGCAATATCTTAATAATTGGATCAGAAAATGTCTCTAATAATAATTTAAAAAACGTATCTTGCTTCTTTTTAGTAAATATATTCTCTCCATATTTCTCTCTATTAATAATTACTTCTTTATCACTAAGACCATTATTATTTATCATAATACCTCCCTAATAAAAAGTATTATCAATAAAAATAAAAAGAACTATATCTCTTAGACATAATTCTTATCTTTTACTAAGTTACTTTATTTATTTAATATTTCAGTTATTATATCTTTTACATAATTCCAAGTATTCTTTAAACTATCATAACTTAAAATATCATATACTTTATCAAATGGAGTCCAAATAATATCATGTGTGTCTTCACACTGATTATCACTTTTCCCCTTATCAATTGCAAAAAACATATAACAAAAACAATTCTCTCCTCTAGGTGTAGTATAATTTTCTACAAAAGGCTTATATTCATCTATTATTTGAGCTATTCTCTTTGTCTCTTCCGCTGTTTCTCTTATAGCAGCCTCCTTGAATGACTCTCCCTCTTCAACATGTCCCTTTGGAAATGAATAATCATCATACTTATCTCTATAAACTAATGCTATTTCCCTAGTTTCTTTTCTTATCAAAAAACAACCAGCTTTTTCAATAATCATACATTTTTCCTCTCATTTTATCCACGATCACGTTTTTGCAAGCTTTTTGACACTTTTGATCACGTTTTTGCATTTTTATCACATTTTTGTAATATTTATCAAATTATAACAATCTATATCTTTATCTTTTTTATATACAGTACCTTTATCTTGCTCTATTTTTTTATTAACTTTCCAACTGTCTGTTTCAAATTCTCTAGTAAACTCTGCTAAAATTTCTTACTTATCTAAATAATCTTTAAGTCTTTCAACTATTGTTGTTTTACCACAATTATCTAATCCTTCAAATACTATTAACATTTTATTACTTCTTTATTTAAAACATTTTCTTTTATCCATAATATATCTTCAATTGATTTGTTAATATTAAATCTTCCATTACCAATAGGATAAAATATTGCATAACATTTATATTCCTTTCCATTTATATTTTTTATAAATTCTATTTTTCTGCATTGTGAAACTGATATTTTTTCTTTAAGAAAAACTGTACTAACCTGATTTCCAAATAAAACAATAACTTTAGGATCTACTATTTCTATTTCCCTCTCTAATAAGCTTAGATATTTTTCATATACTGAATTTTGAATAGGTCTAGCATCTACTTGTGTACACTTTCCCAGATTAGTAATGAATAATTTGTTTTTTTTCACTTCATCATATACTTTATCTGCGAATTCTTTATTCCATTCATTTGCTTTCTTACTTTTAATTTCATTATATATATTAATATCAAACAAATTAGTTGCAACGAATAAATCCCAAATATTTTTTGTTCCAACCCATGGAGCTCTAATACCACTCCACAACGGATTAGATGCAATATTTTTTGATGTAGGATTCATAAAAACAAAACATATATCTGGATTTTCAGTACATCCTCCGAAATTAATTGACTTCAATGCTTTATCACCATATATTTGCTGCATTTTTTCATATTCTTTTTTTAAGTTTTCTAATTTCATACATATCTCCCATTAAAATACTTCTCTTTTCTACAATTGTAGCATATATTTCTAAAATTTTACAACATTAAAGTATATTTTCATTATAAGTTAGTGACTATTTCAACTAAAACGTTATGAAATATTTTCAATATAAGAATACCAAGCACTTGTAGAAGACTGGATATTATTTTACAATACACACGAATAAAGTCAAAAAAAGCAATAGATTAAATTAAAATGAACCCTTTGTCCTCTTTATAGGTCACATTTTAAATCTAGTGCTCCTTTTTTATTTGTGAACTATTTGGGGTTTACTTCACTTAGACATAATTCTTACTTTTGCTTATCTATATTTCTAAATTATCTATATACTCAATAAAATATAATGGTATATTAACTATCTTCCCATCTAAAGAAAGATTATTTAATGAAAATCTTATAGATATTTCATTATCATACTCTTGATTAAATCTTGTTAAACTATTATTATTAATACTCTTACCAGCCTTTACTTCAATAGGAATTATTTTATTCTTTCTCTGAATAACAAAATCTATTTCATTTCTATCAAATGTAAAATAATTAGGATTCTCTCCATCTATATAAGTTAACATATTCGCTACATAATTCTCTGTAAATGATCCTTTAAACTCTTCAAATAATTTATCTCCATCAAGAATAATACTACTATCTAAATTAGTCATTCTTCTTAATAATCCAACATCATTCATATATATCTTATATGCAGACAAGTCATTATATGCTTTTAAAGGAAACGCACACTTATTAACTAAATAACATTTACATATCAAATCAGCATCATTTAGCCAATTAAGTGCTCCTTCATATTCTCTTGCTCTAGCACCTTCTTTAACTACTTGATATACAAACTTTTTATTTTCTTTAGCTAATTGTGATGGTATACCATTCCATATCAAAGATATCTTATTAGCTTGATTATTATCAGTATGTTTTGAAAAATCATTTTCATATGACTCTAATATATTTTTCTGAATACTATTAACTTTTTCTATATCTTTATTTTTAACCCAATCATTAACTACTTCAGGCATTCCTCCAATTATATAATAAGTTTTAAGTTTCTCAATAAGTTGAGACTCAAATACTTCAGGAATCTTTTCTATCTTTGTAATACTTTTCATACACTCTACTAAATTATCAAATCCATCTGCTATTAAATATTCACTAAATGTCATTGGATATAAATTTAGGAAATCTACCTTTCCTACAGGAAAAGATGTTCTTGATAATCTAAGCCCCAATAATGATCCTGCACATACTATATGATATTCTGGTGTTTCTTCATAAAAATACTTTAAAGAATTTAACGCATCAGGGCACTCCTGTACTTCATCAAAAATAATTAGTGTCTCATTAGGAGCTATTTTCTTCCCATTAACTAAAATTAATTGTTCAATTATTCTTTTTGGATCTTTAGTATCTACAAATAAATTTGCTAATCTTGCATCATGATCAAAGTTAAAATAAGCCACATTATCATAATACATTCTACCAAACTCTTTTAAAATATAAGTCTTACCTACCTGTCTAGCACCTCTTAAAATTAATGGTTTTCTATCCTCACTAATTTTCCATTTAATTAAATCATTCATGATAAATCTCTTCATATTATCATCCCCTCAAATTAATTATATCACACTTTTGCAAGGTTTTTTCATAAAATTATCACACTTTTGCAGACTTTTTTCGTATTTTTGTCACACTTTTGTAATTTTTATCAAATTATAACAATCTATATTCTTATCTTTTCTTATATATATTACCCTTGTCTTGCTCTTCATTCTTTACTTCTAAACAAAGCTTACTAATATTATTAAACTCAGGACTACCTACTTTTGGTAATTTAATATTACTACTACCAAATAAATCTATCTCTTTAATATTATCCATATCCCTAGGTATCTTATCAAAGTCAAATAATCCCAATAATTTATCTTGACTCATCAAATCCATATTAAACTTATTCTCTAACTCTGTTATATTATACTTATCATAAAATCCCTTAAAATAATTCTTAATCTTTTCATGAATATCTTGTCTTATTTTTTGAATTTCCATTTCTTTAGCACGAATCTTATCATCTATTTTACTAGCTTCCTTAGCACCATTTACAAAAAGCCTCTTCTTACCAAGAACAATTCCACGTTCTATTTTAAGTTCTTCAATTTCTTGACTCTTATTTATTATATCCTCATATCCAAATTTTACTTCTCTTAATACTTCTGAATAATTATTATTCTTACTATAAATATTATATTCTCCTAGAAGTAAATTAAATATTCTAAGTCTAATAATCGTATCCATTATATGAGGTAATTTAACTACTACATTCTTTCTCTCTTCACTATTCATTCCCATATATTTTCCATAAGTAATTAAATTACATACCTCATCTATTTTATCAATATGTTTCTTTTCTTCCTCTTTTTTCTTATCTTCCTTCAACTTTTCACTTTCATATATCTCTATTTTCTTTTCTAATTCTAAAGTCTTAATTTTAATACTATTTAATAAATTATCCATCTTATCATACTTAAATAGTCTCTCATCAATATCTAAATCTAAATAATTATCTCTAACACTACCAAGTACCTTATCAAAAATATCTTTATGTTTATTATTAAAATTACTCATCATTAGTTGAATTTCATCCTTAATTGGATTTTTTCCTTCAGTAATATCAATATCCCCAAAAGAGAATAATACTCTTGTAAACTCATAACTATCAAGATTATTTCTATTCTTAAAATATACTTCCATATACTTATTAATAACATCATTAATCTTCATATAATTACTTGTTCTCTTATCAAAAGGATCTTTAAAATCATTATAACTAAGATTAATTCCACATCTTTTATAAAATTCTATTATCTTACTAATCCATTTATTCATCTCTTCAAGTGAATCATCTTCTTTTGGAAAATTAACAATATTAATTCCCTTTATTAATTTTTCTAATTCATAGTATCTTTCTAACAATTTCTTATCTTTATCCATATTATCACCACTACCCCTATTATATTATAATATTTATCATTTATCAATTTATTATATCTTACTTTACAGCCAAATATAAAAAGGAGACCCTATCTCCTTATATATTTATTCAAATTTCAATCCATATACCAAAGTAAATTTATCAACCTTATATCCGTTAGAAAAATCTTTATCACTATCATTCTGACTACATGAATTAGTTTTTACAACAAACTCTTGATTCTCTTCATGAATACTAGGAAAACTACTAGTATAAGTTATCTCATAGTATATTCTACATGCATCTTTAGATGTCATCTTTATATCTTTAAAAATATTTTCTCCAGCATCTCCATATCCGCCATTGCTCTTCCATACACCATTTTCATATACAGGAATACTATAACCTTTATCGGTATCACTATTTTTGTATTCATCTGTCATTCTTGATATAATCTCTTCATAGTTTACTACAACTTCATCTTTCCATACAAAAGGTCCATGACCATTACCTACAAAAGCCTTGTATAATTCTAGTCCTTTCTCTTCTTCATAAGATAATTGACTATTTACTTCTTCTTGATTATCAATAGTACTCTTCTTAAAACTAATAACATTTGTAGCTAGCAATATAACCAGTACAAGTAATATAACGATTACTATAGATAATAGCAAAATAATAATATTCTTACTTCTATCTTTCATTTTATCAACTCCTTATATACATAATAACATAGTATCATGAATTTTATCAAGACATAGTGAATAATTTATTAATTTTTTGTATACAAAAAGAAAAAAGAATAGCCATAATTAACTATTCTCTTTATGAAATAACTTTCCCATTCCCCTAGCAAATAAAGTAGCACAAGTCTTTCTAGCAGGTTGTTTATATATATCATCATATACTGTTGCTTCTCCAAGTATTTCTTTATCATACTCATCTTCTTCAATCATTCTAAAATAATTATCTAATATTTTCTTAGCTTCTTCTATAGTCTTACCAATAAGCATCTTACAAAGTATTGAAGTACTAGATATAGCTATTACACATGCTTCCCCATAATACTTAATATCAACAATCTTATCATCTTCTAATTTAACATATATATCTATATTATCAATACAACTAACATTATTACTATTTATCTTTATATAATCATGAGTATCTTCTGGAATCATTCTATTACTAGTATCTTGATAATTATCTAGAATAATACTTCTTTTCATATTACTATCCATTAAAGTATTTCCTCCCATATATTCTTACTATTTTTAAGAACATTAATTAATAAATCAACTTCTTCACGGGTATTATAAAAACTTAAACTAACTCTACAAGTATTAGCTATATTAAAAACGTCTTTAAGTATCTTAGCACAATGATTACCCGCTCTAACACATATATTATATTTATCTAAATATATTGCTGTATCCTGACTAAATACACCATCTATATTAAATGCTACAATAGTACCATCAGTATTCTTATTATATACAGTAATAAAATCTAATTCATTAAGCCTATCTATTAAGTATTTTCTTAAATTATGCTCATACGTTTTAATCTTATCTATTCCAATCTTCTTAACATATTTAATACATTCACATAATCCTAATACTCCTTCAATATTTGGAGTACCAGCCTCTAACTTATCCGGTAAATCTTTAAGTTCAACATATCCATCCTTATTAAAGATTGCATTCATTCCTCCACCATACTCTAGTGGCACTAACTCTTTAAGTAAATTAAATTTCCCATAAAGTACTCCAATACCCGTAGGACCATATATTTTATGACCAGAAAATGCTAAAAAATCTATATCCATATCTTGTACATCAATATTCTCATGAGCTATACTCTGAGCAGCATCTACCACAAGTAAAATACCCCTCTCATGACATATCTTAGATATTTCCTTAATATCCCTAACATCTCCTATTACATTAGTTATATGAGCTATTGATACTACTCTAGTCTTATCAGTAATAACCTTGATTAAATTATCTATTGTCACTTCATTATTCTCATCTAAAGGAATATATTTAATTTTTAATCCCAATTCTTTTGCTAAAATAAACCAAGGAAGTACATTTGAAGCATGTTCTGATTCAGTAATAATTACCTCATCATCTCTTACTAAATGATGCCTAAAGTATCCAAAAACTATATCATTAAGTGACTTCGTAGTACCTGACGTAAACACTATCTCACTAGTATGCTTAGCATTAATAAAACTTCTAACTTCTTCACGGCAATCTTCATATAATTCACTAACTCTCAAACTATTGCTATAATCTCCTCTATGAATACTTGAGGTATACTTATTATAATAATTATCTATTTCCTCTCTTACACAATCAGGCTTTAAAGTAGTAGCACCATTATCAAAATATACCATTCTAGTATCTTTAAGAATAGCAAAGTCATCTCTATTCATCTTATCACCTCCAATATCTATCAATAATTTCCATTATTCTCACTCTAACATCTTGACTAACTTCTATCTTTGATAATAAATATCCCTTAATAAGTAATTTTAAAGCATTATTATAACTTATTCCCTTACTCATCAAATAAAATACTTGATCATTCTTAAAAGTACCTACAACCGATCCGTGTCTAGCCTCTACATCATCTAAATCAATAAACATATTTGGTTGTATCTTCGTATCACATTCCCCCATTGTCACAATTCTCGTATTTTGATCTAATATAGACTTAATACAGTTCTTATCTACTCTACTATTGACAATAAAATTAACTCTACTATTTTTAAGAGCAATAGCCTTATTATTAATATAGCTAACTGTCTTCTCACAATTATGATTAATATTAATTACATATTCCTCATCTCCACTACCTATATTAGCAAAGTTATAATCTATTCTATCAGAAATATTATTTAAATTAATATTAACTTCTTCATAAGTATTCTTATTATTATAAAACTTATCTACTCTTAAATATCCAGAATTAATATTATAAGTATTCTTAACTCTAATATTATTATCAAAACTACTCTCACGAATCATTACTCTAGAGTCATTAATATAAAAATTAATCTCTACATTATCACTATCAATATATTCTATCTCATATTCACTATCTTTATAAATATAAATATTTCCATCTACTATTTTAATAAAATCATCCTGATAATCTACTATTTTATTTTTATTCACTAATATTTTATTCATAAAATTATTCCTCTAACATAATATTTGACTTATCTAAATACTTCTTATATCCATCTTTTTCTATATCTAATGCCAAACTATAGTCTCCTGTCTTAAGAATATGTCCGTCTCCCAATACATGTACATAATCTGGCTTAATATATTCCAAGATCTTTGTCAAATGAGTAATAATTAAAATAGCTGTATCTTTATTTTCTTCTTTATACTTAACAATATTCTTAGCTACTATCTTGAGACTATCTACATCAAGTCCTGAATCTATTTCATCTAAAATAATAAACTTAGGTTTTAATAACTTAATCTGTAATACTTCATTCTTTTTCTTTTCTCCCCCAGAAAAACCAACATTAAGCGATCTATGAATCAAATTCTTATCCATCTTAAGTTCTTCTGTAGCCTTTTCACAGTTCACAATAAAATCATAAAGTCCAACATTCTTCTCCTGGTGACTAGACATAGCAGTCCTTAAAAAGTCTTGATTACTAACTCCATCTATTTCAAGTGGATATTGCATTGCTAAGAAAATTCCAAGTTTACTTCTAA
>OJAW01001744.1_pt1 | contig 11992 bp, 9 predicted proteins | sample 1589151 | NCBI WGS metagenome assembly OJAW01 (sample SAMN03283290) | human gut metagenome | biome: human-associated habitat; material: feces | host: Homo sapiens | place: Peru | collected 2012 | reverse complement strand
CCAACTGCTTATATCGGTAATTGTAACCAATCTTTCACTTGAAAGGTGGTCATCGGAACCGTGTCCGACATAGTTAAACAGCAGACAACCTTTCTTCATTCTTTGATTGATGGCTTTCGATGCGTCAGGGTATGTGGCTCCTGCCGAAGAAGAGTATTGCTTGTAGGCATCGGAATAAATCTTCTCCACATTCAAATTAGGATTTGTTGCTTTTATTTCATAGTATATGTTTTCTGCGTTCTCGATGAAGTATCTCTCGCCCCATGTGTCGGCATCGTCCGCTGTCAAAGTTACAACGTTTCGCCAATCTCCCCATTCTCCATTCTTAATATCGGCTTTGCTTACGTATCTTTCGCATTTATTTACTATGTTTTGAGCCTCTGCAATGGTGTTTACGGTAAATCGTCCCACGCCTATGCTCATTGTATCTCTTATGTTGCCGCTTGCGTATGGTGAAAGGTAAGTAAGGACATCATCAGTAGTGAAAGAAGAGCCTGCATCTATCAAAGAGCTTTCCGCTTGGTAGGTAGGAATGAAATTATTGTTGTATTTAAGTATGTTTTTATTGTCGAAAGTGCCATCGCCGAAAAGAAGCAGATTCTTCGGTGCCGCAGCTGTTTTCCCATATTTGTTGTATAGCATTCTCATTAACTCTCTTATGGCAAGAAAATCCTTTGTTCCGGAAGAAAATTCGTTATATACTTGCTGTGTTGTGGCAATATTGACTTTTATATGGTCGTATGTGCGGTGTATTTCGGCAAGACGTTCAGCCTGTTCCAAAAAAGCAGGTGCTGTAACGATGACAAAATCCGCTGCTTCCCAAGCATGGAGGTTTTGGTTTTCTATTTTACCTTTCAGAGTTGGTGTTGGAAAATTACTGCCGTTGAACATAATGACACTGCATAGCGTATCGGCTTTTATTTTCAGGCTGACAGTTTCTCCATCTTTTGAATAGTCGTTTATCAAACGGGCATTGCCGTTTCTGATTTCCCATATTTGAAAATTGTTTGCCTTGACGTTGCTTATTTGATAGCTTACTATATTATTGCTGCCTATATTTTCTGTTGCATAAAAGCGTAGTGAGGCGTTGTTATAGCGTAGTTTCTTAATGTAATCGGCTTTGACGTGATCAAGTCTGCCTTTGGCCGTTCCCTGTCCGTTAAAAAAGATTTTCAAGGTGTTGTTGTCATTTGCCACATTGACTGAAAAGGTTTTGCTTCCTGCATAAGCTGCGTAATCGGCAGGCGTCTTGCGGACTGTTATGCTTCCAATGGTGTTATTGTTCAGTTTACAATCGAATGAAGAGGGTGTTTCACTTTGATTGAGAACCTTAATGGTTATGTCGGTATTGTGTTCGCCTGATACGTTTTGCAGATTCAGAGGAATGGAAAGTTCGGGAGAACCGGCAGAAAAGGATTCGCCTACCCAGTTTCTGCCACTGCCCAGAAGATTTGCCACTTCTCTTTTATGTATGAAGACATCGTGGGCGGTGCTTGTCTGATATGTTGCGGCAGAATGTATTTCTTCTCTGGCGGAGATACGTTTCTTGCTTCCGATATTGGCATCGAATGTTATAAAATAGGTGGAAACATCTGAATAAGGGTGAAGAGTGTAGTTGAAACGGGCATTTGCCGTATCGTACTTAAGAGACATGGTATTTTCGGCATAGAAGAGAGCATACTTGGAGGCATTGTTCACATAGATTGCGTTTTCCCTTATATCGGATTGGGTGTACTCAGAATTTTTTTCCGAAACAGCCTTGCCGGGACGTCCGAATATTGAAAGATTATCGAAGTTTATTTCCTCTTCCGGCACACCCAACGCAACAAAATCCGAATAACTCAACTTATATATACCGTTGGACGGAATGTTTACCGTGTACCATGAACCATGAGCAAGAACGGAAGAATCGGGATAAGAAATGTTTTGAGCATTCAAGCCGATAAATCCAATCAAAACCGTAAAAAAATAAATCAATTGCCGTATCATGTAAAAATAAATATGCTGTTAAACCAATCAAACCTGCTCCGAAAGAGCTAAAATAGAAACACCGAAAATCAATATTTTATTGCGTAAGAAACGAAATAGGAGAAGAAGAAAATGAAATGGCAAAAGGATTTTACGAAAAGGCGGAAGAATGTATTGGAAAGAGGAAAGAATTTTGCGGATTGAAGATTCGATTTTTTTGTCTCCCAAATGGGCGAAAATGAAACAAAACTTCGATTTTTGCGATATAAGCAAGAGGAGAACAATAATGGCGAGATTGTAAGGTTTTACTCCGAGAACACAGACAGTTAGACTGAGCAGGCAATATTCATCAAGGAAAAAAAACGAGGAAAAGGCTGATGTATGAAGATTTTTTCGTAATATTGCCAATTCAAACAGAGGTAACAAAGTACAGTCTCAAAAACGAGAAAACAGAATATGAAGAAAAAAATACTGATTCTTGCGATTACGTTGATGAGTGTGGGTTTCGGCTTACAAGCTCAGGATCCTCATTTTTCGCAATTCTATGCTAATCCGCTATATACGAACCCTGCATTGGCAGGAACGGCGGTTTGTCCGAGGTTTTCCTTATCTTATAGAAATCAATGGCCCGGGGTGGACGCATTCAATACCTTTACAGCGAGTTACGATCAATATTTTGACGCAATAGCCGGAGGAGTCGGATTGATGATTATGAGCGATGCTCAAAGCGATTTTTACAGGACGAACAGTGCGGCCTTGATTTATTCCCTACGATTGAAGATTGCAAGAGATATTTATGTCAATGTAGCAGCTCAGGCAAGTCTTACAAACCGCAGTTTGGACTGGGATAAATTATCATTTCCGGATATGATTGATCCGCGTTACGGATTTATTTATAATACGATGGCAGAAAGACCGGAGGATTTGTCGCATACATATTTTGATATAGCGGCAGGAGCTGTAGCATACGGAGAAAATTGGTTCGCAGGAATATCTGCGGCAAATCTTTTAAGACCAGATGATGGTTTTATCTCGTATAACAGAGTTCCTATAAGATTTACGGCAAATGCAGGACTTAGATTCAATCTTGCAAGGGATAAGCGTAGAACTAATGCGTTCTTCGGAGCCCCTATAATCTCGCCCAACATTATTTACAGCATGCAAGGAAAGTTCCAAATGATAAACTACGGACTTTATTTGGATTGGGAACCTTTCATAGTAGGCACTTGGTTTCGTCAATCCATCAGTTTCTCCAATGCAGATGCCTTGGTGCTGATGTTCGGAGTGCAATACCAATCTTTCAAGATAGGATATAGTTACGATATCACGGTATCCAAGTTGTCCAATGCCTCAGGCGGAGCTCACGAAGTAACCTTGGGGGCGCAACTTCCTTGCCCTGAAAAACGTAAAAAGATAAAACCGATAAAGTGTCCTTCATTCTAAGGGGTCTTATTGGCAGAGTATAAAAATATAATGGTAGAACAATAAAACAATAGCTAATATGAGAATAATCGGCAAAGTAATCCTTGGTTTAAGCGTTGCAGCTCTTTTCTTCGGTTGCAAAGGCAAGCAAACCTCTTCAACTACCGGTTGGAATTTGAACGATTCGAAATGGGGCGGATTTGAATCTGCAAAGTCGAAAGAGCAGATGACACCTCCGGGAATGGTATTTATTGAAGGAGGAGCGTTCGTTATGGGTTCCATGACGGACAATGTAAGATACGAATGGCATAATCAACCTAAGAAAGCAACGGTTTCATCATTCTATATGGACGAATGCGAGGTAACCAACCTTGCATACAGGGAATATCTATATTGGTTGAACAGAGTGTATGGCAATGACTATCCCGAAGTTTACCAAAGAGCCCTTCCGGATACCTTGGTTTGGAGAACGAAGTTGAGTTATAATGAGCCGATGGTGGATTATTACTTCCGTCATCCGTCATGGGCAGACTACCCTGTGGTAGGCGTAAGCTGGGTTCAGGCTTCCGAGTACTGTAATTGGAGAACAGACCGTGTCAATGAGAAGATCTTAATTGATGAAGGCATATTGGAGTTTGACCCTGACCAACAAGGCGACAATGTCTTCACAACAGATGCTTACCTTGCGGGACAATACGAAGGTTACGTGAAGAGAGACTTGGAGGATTTGGACCCTAACTCGCAAGGAACGCGTAAAGTAAGACCGGAGGACGGCATTTTGTTGCCACGTTTCCGCCTTCCGACGGAAGCAGAGTGGGAATACGCAGCTCTTTCCTTAGTTGGAAATACTGTTGACGAGCGTATTGTTGAAAGAAGAATTTATCCATGGAACGGACATATCACAAGGTCGGCTGAAAAGAAGTATTACGGAGAAATGTTGGCAAACTTCAAGAGAAGTCGCGGTGATGCAATGGGCGTTGCAAGTGCATTGAACGACCATTGGGAATATACTGCACCTGTAATGTTCTACTTCCCTAATGATTTCGGTCTTTACAATATGGCAGGTAATGTTTCGGAATGGGTAATGGACGTTTACAGACCGAACACAGGTATAGACGCCGATGACATGAACCCATTCAGAGGAAATGTTTACATGACCAAAGTAACAGATAGCGATGGCATGATAGCAGAAAAGGATTCTTTGGGCAGAATTTCTTACAGGGCTGTAACCACAGAGGAATGTATCAATAGAATGAACTATCGTCAATCCGATAATATCAATTATTTGGACGGTGATTTGGCTTCGCAACTTACCGATGCTTGGATAACCGAAGGCGGAGAAGAAGGAGAAGCAGCCGTAGAGGAGAATGAAGACGAAGACGCAAGACCTGTATCAAGCGGAATGTACGATTTTGAGAAGACCTCCTTGATTGACGATAAGGCGAGGGTGATTAAGGGCGGTTCTTGGAAAGATAGAGCATTCTACCTAAGTCCGGGACAAAGACGTTTCTTGGATCAAAACAAGAGTGCAAGTTGGATAGGTTTCCGTTGTGCGATGGACAGAATGGGTTCAAGGGAACAATAAACAGTAAACAAAGATTCGTTTCACGAATTAACTGCAAGGATATAAACAAAAAGCAACTTTCACCAATCCAAAAGCAGAGATAAACAAGCAAAATAATGAGTTCGGCATTTAGTCGAACTCATTGTTTTTATCTTTTCTCCTTTCCTTACCTTGTTTTTTTCTAAGACAATACCAACAGCCTTTTTCCTCAGGTTCTTTTCCCAAATTATTTTTACGCAACGAAAGTTTAGCTGAGCGAAAGTGTAAATCGGTGCTTGGGGATACATATTTTGTTGTTCGGATATTCAATATAATGAGAAGAATAGCATTATCGCATAAAGGATTTTATTGTTTAACTTTATGGATAAGAAGAACGTTTACGTACCTCAGCCCTTGAATTTGGAAGAAGTGGTATTACCCGAAGAGGTATTGGAATTATCGGAAAAAATTGCCAAAAATGTGCATGATGTGTGGACGGAACAGAGAATGAATGAGGGTTGGACGTATGGCAAGGAGAGAAATGATTTGGAGAAGAAGCACCCTTGTTTGGTGGAGTATGAGAATTTGCCCGAGGGTGAGAAAGAGTATGACCGTAATCCAGCTTTGTCGAGTTTGAAAATGGTATATGCCTTAGGCTTTGAGATTGTAAAGAAAGGATAATGGCTTATGTATAAAAAGGGATTTTCTTTGGGAAAGTGTTGGGATTGGATTCGAGATAAGTGGTCTTGGCTTTGGTTTAAGTTTGACAAAGCTTCAGCTGGCAGGGTCAGAAGTCAGGTCTTCACTCTCTTTCTTTCTGCACTTGTAATTGTTATAGGCTTGCTTTGTGTTCTGCCTTTTTGCAAGGGAGTTAAGTTCTCTGAACTTATTTTCTCCACTTTATCTCCTGCAAGATTGATTTCCGGCATGAATCAAAGGATATAGATAGAGAATTGACTCGTAACATTGTGAGCATTCTTCATGAATGCAATAAGTATGCACATTTTTGAGCAAAAATACAGCTGTTTTCAAATTTATCGATAAGGCGGAAGAAGAGGTAAGGCCGTCCTTTCTTCGGGGTCTATGATAAAGTGGAATTCTTTTGTGTTGAAGAGTTCCGCTTTATCATAGCTCCCTTGAAGTGTTTTGCCAAATCCTTATATTATTGCAGCGAAGCTTCTGCATAATAGAAGCCCGCATGCTGCCGAAAAGGATTTCGGAACATGCGAGCTTGATTTGTACTTGTCGCTCCTTAGAAAGGGAGGTCGTCTTCTTGATTGACGCTTTGCATATCTCCGAAACTGCCTTCCTGTGGTTGTGCTTCGGGATAAACGGGTGGTTGTTGCTGCTGTGGTGCGGGCTGATAAACGGGTGTTTGTGCTTGATAAGCCGGCTGTGCAGTCGGTTGAAATCCTTGTTGCGGGTAAACTTGTCCGTAAGCAGGTGCGGGAGCAGGTTGATAGGCTTGAGCGTATGCCGGATTTCCCTGCGGATAAGGCATGCTTTGTCCGTATGGTTCAATTCTGAAACAACTCAAATCAGTGTACCAACGTTCCTGATACTCTCTTGACCTTACCGAAAATTGCACTCTTACCATCGAACCCATGGGAAGGTTCTTCGCCATATTTATTCTGTTTTCGCCGAAAAGAGTAAAGGCTGCATTGGTAGGATAATCTCCGTCCTGATACTCTATGACAAAGCCCCCTCTTACCCAATTACCTTTCTCGCTCGTTCCGGAAGTTTCCGGTAAAATTTTGATTAGCTTTCCTATTATTTCCATCTCTGTATTATGTGTTTATTGTTTGATTTCGGATGCGGATAAGCTCTAAACAAGCGACCTGTCCGCATTCCGATTATTCTTTTTATTTTTTCAACCATTTATCCAACCAATCGAAGAAGTTCCTCTGCCACAATATGCCGTTTTGCGGCTTCAAGACCCAATGAGTTTCATCCGGGAAGTAAAGATAACGAGCAGGAATTCCTCTTATAAGGGCTGCGTTGTATGCTGCCATGCCTTGTGATGCCACTATTCGGAAATCGAATTCGGAATGTATTACCATCAGCGGAGTGTCCCACTTATCGACGAACAAATGTGGCGAGTTTGCATAGGATTTTTGTGCCACTTTGTTGTTCTTGTCCCAATAAGGACCGCCCAAATCCCAGTTTACAAACCACATTTCTTCGGTTTCAAGGTATTGTTGTTCCAAATTGAACATTCCGTTATGTGCTATGAAACATTTGAAGCGTTTGTTGTGATGTCCTGCAAGCCAATAAACGGAGAATCCTCCGAAACTTGCTCCGACAGCTCCCAATCTGTCTTTATCCACATAGCTTTCTTTGCTCAGTTCGTCTATTGCCGTGAGATAGTCCCGCATACATTGTCCGCCATAGTCTCCGCTGATTTGTTCGTTCCATTCCTGTCCGAAACCTGGCAAGCCTCTTCTGTTAGGGGCAACTATGATATAGCCGTGCGAAGCCATGATTTGGAAGTTCCAACGATAAGACCAGAACTGAGAAACGGTGGATTGAGGACCGCCTTCACAATAAAGCAATGTAGGATATTGCTTTGTGGCATCGAAATCCGGCGGATAGATAACCCATGTCTGCAAATCCTTTCCATCGGTGGCTTTCAACCAACGTTCTTCAACCTTGCCCCATTTGATTTTTGCCATAAGGTCATCATTGCAGGTTGATACTTTCTTTTGTTCTTTGGTTTTCTCGTCTATCAACCATATTTCATTAGGGTGAGACATACTCATATTCTCTCCTATCAGTTTGCCGTCTGCTGCAAAATGCACGGAAGTATAATCATGAACGCCGGAGGTTATCTGCTTAATGGCTTTGTCTTCCATGCTTATCTTATATATATTATCGACAGCGTGATAGTCCGAAACGAAATAAATCCATTTGTTGTCTTTGGAGAATTTCAATCCGCCGACGTTTTGATCGAAGTCAGGTGTATAGTATTCCGCTTTTCCGCTTTCAAACTTATAGACCATAAGACGTATTTTGTCTGCTTCATAACCGTCCCTTTCCATACTCTCCCATGCAATCATCTTACCGTCAGGGGAGAAGACCGGATTTTGGTCATAACCCATCATTCCGTCCGAAAGATTTTGTGTTTTCTTTGTTTCGATATTGTAAAGGTAAATATCGGAATTGGTGGAGAATGCGTAGTCTTTGCCGGTTTTCTTGCGACATGTGTATGCTATTGACTTGCTATCCGGACTCCATGCTATTTGTTCCATGCCTCCCCACGGTCTCATAGGGGATTCAAACTCCGTTCCTTTCAATAAGTTCTCACCCTCGCCAATCTTCTTTCCGTCAAAATCGGCTATGAAAGGCTGAGGCACTGCATCAACCCATTGATCCCAATGTCTGTAAGCAAGATCGTCGTTAATCCTTCCCGTTGTCTTATCCAAGCCTTCCTTTAATTTTGCGAATTTATCTTGTTTCGGAACAGCTCTTACATATACTATTTTTTTACCATCGGGAGAGTAAGAGAAGCCTTCCAAGTCTCCTTCTTTGAAATCGGATATTGCTTTGCGATTGCTGCCGTCAGGGTTCATCTCATAAATATTCACTCCGCCCTCATCGGCATAAATGAAACCTATTTTGTCGCCTTTAGGATTCCAAATTACATTCCACTCGCTTGAAGCGGTGGTAGTCAGCCTTTTCACCTCGCTCCCGTCTGTGTTCATGGTGTAAACCTCTGCATTACCTTTGTTTTCACTTATGCTGTAATAGGTAAGAGTATATAGGACTTTTTTTCCGTCAGGCGATACCGACACATCTCCTATTCTTCCGAAGCTCCAAAGAGCCTCAGGACTTAATTTACCGTCTTTTATCTCAACATTCGGCTTATCGATTACGTTTTTATCGCTTTCCGAACGCTGTTTGCAGGCAGAGAACAAGAGTATGGTTGCTGCTGCCAAAAGAATTGTTTTATTTCTCATATAATTGACTTTTTTGATTGTTCGTTTTTCGCTTCTCATCTGCCTTTTTCATATTTGGTAATAGAAATACTTGCAAATCTCCTTTGAAAGAAAACTTCTGTCCAACTGGTCGGAAGCCTCGCAAATCTCCTTTACGCTTCCGTCTTTGAAGAGTATGTTTATTCCCGTATCGTTAAAATTATACGCCTTGTTGTACAGTTTATCCGATGCGGTGAAGTACTTCTTTTCTTCCTCGCTTTCATATCGGCAAAGCCTGCGTTTCTCTTCATCGTCAAAGGCTTTATTACTGATTATTATCTTTCCCAAAGAACGGTTCATCAAAGAACTTGCAAGAAAACTCAATATGCTGTCCTTATGCAAAGACCAAGTCTTAACGCTGCTCCAAACATCGGAATCATCAAGCAAGAGATAATGCCGAATTGCTTCTTCGTCCTCAATGCTCCGCACTCCCTTCTCAAGGAAATAGCTCAAATGCCGGCTCACAGGATAGTCCTGCAAGAGCAATCTGCCCTCCGACTGCAAATCTCTTGCCCTTGTCAAGACCTTAAGCATAAGATTGTCCGCCGCAACAACGGTTTTGTGCATATATACCTGCCAATACATCAGACGTCTCGAAATAATGAATTTCTCAATGGAATAAATGCCTTTCTCATCTATCATTAACTCATCATTGCATACGTTGAACATTTTCAGAATACGTTCGGTTCCAATTACGCCTTCGCTGACCCCTGTAAAGAAACTATCTCTGGTCAGATAGTCCAATCTGTCCGTATCTACCTGAGAGGAAACCAACTGATGGAGAAAGCGTTTATGGTAGGTGTCTTTGAAAATTCGTCGAGCCGTTTCGCCAACTCCCAATTTCTGCATGAACTTCAATGACAAGTCTTCGTGAGAACAATCGAAGAAAAAATGTTCCAAACAATGCGAAAAGGGCGAATGACCTGCATCATGCAGGAGAATGGCTATCAAAGTGGCATTATATTCTTCCTCGCTTATCTGTACTCCCTTTTGTTTCAGCACCTCCAAAGCCTGAATCATCAAATACATCGCACCCAAAGAGTGAGAAAACCTGCTGTGTTCCGCACCAGGGTAAACCAAACTGCTTAATCCTAATTGCTTTATGCGTCTCAGCCTTTGCAAAACAGGACTCATGACAAGTTCATACACCTCCTCTCCCGGTATATTGATAAATCCATAAACCGGGTCGTTGATAATTTTTTTCTTGTTTTGAGTTCCCATGTTTCAACCTGCAAAGATACAACTTCACATCAAGAAAACCAAACTTACAAATAAAATATCGCACAGAATGAAACGGCGTTTCAGAAAATTAAAAGGCCGAAAGAAAAAATTAGAAGGGCGTTTCAGCAAGCATGAAAGGGCGTTTCATATTGATTTCTCTGAACATTATTGTACATCAGTCGTTTATATTGTCGAGTACTGAGGAATATTACAGAAATACTACAGAAAAAACAATACAAATAACGGCTGATTAAAACGACATGTACTTCGTTGCGAGAAGTACAAAAAGAGTTTTGAAAAGGCAAAAGACGCAGAAGTATGATAAACGAAAACTTATGTATTCTACTTCTTCAAAAATTATGTACGGACAGAGCCATATATAAAACAGGTCGGATTTTGCGATAAAGATAAAGCGTATGCTGACCGATTTTTGCAAGTTATACGGCTTATGGCATATAGAAATATGCGATTTGCCGGCAGTATTGTCGATGAATATCGTACGAATGCTTGCCTACTATAGCGACACCAAACAAAGCATTCATTAAGCCAAACATGAGAACGAAGAAATCCGCAAGGAAGTAGCAGCGATAGCAGCGATTTACGGCATGCAATACCGCTGATGGGAGACAAAAAAACAAAAAAGAGCTTGTTTTCATTCAGAAAACAAGCACAAATACTCTATTTATCGAATACCTTTTGCCAGCCTTTATCAGGCGGGGTAGCAAGTTCTCCACCTCCAAGCATTATATTAGTAATATTCCCGAAAAGCGAATGTATCTTTACTTCTCCCGACTTGGTAACCTTTGCATGGGTTCCGTCCACAAGTTTATATACCTTTCCTTTCGATTTCACGCCGTTCAGTCCGTAACGCATTTCATTAGGCTTTACCTCTTTCGGTTCATCTCCCTCTTCAGGCTTTACGAATACTGATTTATTACAGTCATTACTTATTGCGGTATCTTGCCAAATCAAATATAAAGCTGCAAAAATCAATGCGACAAGTCCGGAAATGATAGAGATTATCGCAAACCCCTTTTTATGTGAACAAAAAGCACACAACAAAAAAAACAAAGAACACTACTCCTGCGAGGTCAACCAAGTATCCCGTATTGAATTTGATTACTTTCTTCATACAAAGAAAACGCCCTATTGCGGGGCGTTATTGTAATGTTTTTATTTTCGCTTTCTTGCAGTTGTCTTTCTCTTTACTGCTTTTGCTTTTAAAGCACCGACTTTTCTTTTTGTTGTCTTGTTTGTTTTCTTCTTCCTTGTTGACACATTTGCAATTATTTATTTGTTTCTCAACAATAGATACATGATTATGCCTACAAGAATTTTCCGTACTTATCGAAAAAACTTTCTTTTAAGATTCTTCCTCCCGACTTTTCAGGCAACTCAAAGTGGTCAGAGATACGCTTATTTGTTCGATCCTCTTTACCTTTTCTTTTAATCGCATATTAGCTCGGAGGCGTCAAATCTTTCTCCCTTTGTAAAAAATTCGGCATGCAATATTCATTTTTACTTCGGAGTGTGAGAAAAAAGAACGGAGACATTTGGGAAAATGTCTCCGTAAAGTAATAAAACCAATGAAAACTATAACATGATATTTACTTTGCGTAGCTTACTGCTCTGGTTTCTCTTATGACTGTTACTTTTATCATTCCCGGGAAGACCATTTCATTTTGTATCTGCTTGGATAAATCGAATGAAATTTGATTTGCTTCCTGATCGGAGACTTTTTCAGCGGAGACAATGACTCTCAATTCTCTGCCGGCTTGTATTGCATAGGTCTTGACTACTCCCGGATAGCTCATTGCCATTTCTTCCAATTTATTCAATCGGTTGATGTATGCTTCGACAACTT
>OJAW01001742.1_pt1 | contig 11992 bp, 12 predicted proteins | sample 1589151 | NCBI WGS metagenome assembly OJAW01 (sample SAMN03283290) | human gut metagenome | biome: human-associated habitat; material: feces | host: Homo sapiens | place: Peru | collected 2012 | reverse complement strand
GGAGATTCAGCCTAATTTTTTGTACTGTCAAAAAGTTTTAGCGGACAGTAATAATTCGCTATAATGTTTTGCCTGTTGTTAACAGCGTCAACATCAATATAAACAAAATCCGATGATGGTTTTATTGATTCCATAGGCATAAATACAGACTTGCCTCTTACCCATTGCCACGAATCTGGAATATCAAAAGGTATATCTTCGTCTATATCAACGGTTTCCTTACCTATCTGCTCATAATACTTGTTATCGTCACCTTTGAAGATGACAGAATCATTGAGGGCAAACTTCTTTAGCTTGCCTTCCTTGACGAGTTTTTGTTTCTCTGCTTTTATCAGTTCAAGCAATTCCTGCGCTGTACCTTCTTCAGCTATTTGAGGTACAAGTTTTCCTTGAATTGCTTCCTGTAAAATGGACTTTTTTAACTGTTCCTTTATCTCCTTGTTCAACAGATTCAATCTATCTTGGCATAGACCATAATTATCCAAGAACGAAGACAATTGCGTTAGTTTTTTGACTATTCTGTCTTGTTCCTTTGTTGGAGGTATGGGCAACAACATTTTGGCAAGTGTTTTGCCATTACAATTTGGTTGAGTTGTGGCTATAGTACCATTCTTGAGTTGTTCCCAATACAATTGACTTTCCATAAACGACTTCATGTAACGAGGGTTAAGTAAAGAACTGTATCTCGTTCTTATCAAATACCCAGCATAAATGGCTTTTTCTGGTACTTCCTTAACTAGAAATGATTTCCCTACAGTACCACCTGTTCGTGCAAAGAGAATGTCATTTACTTTCAACAGGTACGTATCAATGTCTTTTTCGTCGATTTGACAATATGGCACGTTGTCCCAAAGAACACAATTCTCGTGAATGTCGCTAATGCGAACCATTTTTATTGCACCATGTTCCAATGCCGGAGCATTATATCCATATTGAATAGACTGGGATATATTACCCCAACGTTCCCACTCCCACCCTTCTGGAATCTCAAAAGGTATCTCATCATCGATGCACCTGACCTCCCCTGTGATGAGTATCTTCTCATAATGGGAATTGTCGTCACCTCTGAAGATTATGGATTCATTCTTGTCTTTCTTGATCTTGCCCTCTTTGACGAGCCGAGCTTTCTCCGCACGGATTCTTTCAAGCAGCACTGATGCCGGTTCGTCATTCGGGTCTTGCGGTACAAGTTTCCCTTGTATCGCCCATTGAAGTATGCTGTTCTTTAGTTGTTTTCCTGTCATTGTCCTTATATTTAATGCTTGTGCCTGCAAACCCACATCACTATAGGGTTATCTTACGGTTTCATCAAGTAACTTGTCGAGTTGCGCCTGCAATTCTTCCCGTTTCGGCAAATACAACTGATAGCGAGCCACAAATAACTGATTGGTAATGCCTTCTAGAGCATATTCCATCAAAAGCTCATCTCTTCTTGCACCCAAGACGATGCCGACAGGCGGATTGTCGTCAGGCTGACAAACCTCTGTCTTGAAATAATTTAGATAAAGATTCATCTGCCCGATGTCTCCGTGTTTGATTTCAGCGCGTTTCAAGTCTATCAGCACATAGCACTTCAAGATGCAGTGGTAGAACACCAGATCTACTTTGAATTGACGGCTTCCAATCTGCATAACATATTGTCTTCCAACAAATGCAAATCCACGTCCCATTTCCAAAAGAAACTGCTCCATATGATCCTTAAGAGCCTTCTCCAGTTCGCTCTCTTTATAGATTTTCTGTTTTGGAAGGCCTGTGAATTCCAAAACGAACGGATCACGAATAATATCTTGTGGTGTCTGAACCTGATGACCTTCATTTGCCAAGGCCAGAACACCTGCCTTATCGGTACTTAATGCCAATCGCTGAAACAGGCTGCTTTTCATCTGTCTTTTAAGTTCTCTGACTTTCCACCCCTCATTGATAGCTTCATTGTAATAGAACTGCATTTCAAGTGAATTGTCACACTTTAACAGCTCATAGTAATGACTCCAGGTTAATTTGTGGGACAGTGTCCCACATTTTGGAAAAGCCAGATATAACTTGCGCATATACGTGAGATTTGTACGATTAAAACCCTTTCCATTCTTTGCCGTCAAATCCTTTGCAAGGGTCACAAGCAACTGCTTTCCATATTCAGCCCGTTCCTTGCCCTGCTGTTCATATTCCACTATATATTTACCAGTCTGCCAGTTAGCCTCAAGCAGTTCTGTATTGACCGCAGTTATGGCTTTTGACTTTGCATCACCCCATAGCGTGGTTATGTTGTCTATCAATTCTTGATAGGCAACATCATTTATGTTTGTCAACTCATTCTGTCCCATTGCCATATCCACATGTTCATTATTTAATCATCTGCTTGTACTCTATACGAAAAATATTGAGGTTCCATTTTCAACTCCTTCTTTAGTTCGTCTGCCATCTGTTTGTTCATTGTAGGCAAAAAAGAGAAATAATTGATTATTGCAGACTGAATACCTTGAATGCAGGCTTTGTTTTTCACCCAGTTTTGTGGTATGAATGTCTTATTGGCCTGTAAGCAATTTTGGGACTCCGATGCGATTGCGTTGTTTAGGCAATTGACAGATATTGCAATAATCGTGTCTATAAGATTATTTGCCTGAGCAAGTCGCAATGACTCCGCAGGAGAAGGTACACCCATTTGATTGTTGCATTTTGCAAAGACTGCAGAAATAGCAAACAACAAATGATATGGAGCATAAGCCTTCATCGTAAGAAGTATTTCGTCAAGTGCCAAAGGATTGTCAACAGTCCATGAGTCCATAATTTTGTTCATCCAAAAATTCAACGCATAAATGTCTTCAGGATGATATTCGTTTTTGAATAAGGTGGAGAAAAATTTGTCAAAAATCTTCGTTTCACCATAGGACAGGTTTGGGCGTTGCATATACCACGCCATAAGTTCCTTACCCAAATTAGACAGTTCCACAGTATAAGCCTTGTCCTTGTTTGCTGGCACTTGTTCACCTCTCTTGGTTGCAAAGAATCCATTAGGATATGTTTGCTCATATGCCTTCTTTAACTTCAGCACTTGTTTACTATTACTTCGTAAATCTCTTGCCTTAACTGCACTCTGTGTATTCGTATTTATACTTATTGAATCAGCACGGTCACGTTGTGGAATTTCGTAAAAGCGAAACAAGACATAGGCATCATCACGTTTTTTAACATTCTCACTGCAACTCAATATGGTATTTAATGACTGACAGCCATTAACGACATTCAATCCGTAGAACTTGAACTGACCATTTTTAAGGTCTTCCATTTTATTACAAATGGCAGTTATACCATTATGGAAAAAGAAGAAATCTCGACATTTGTTAGGATCATTGATGGTTCTCTTAATTTTCTTGTTTACAGTATTGTTGATACCTAAACTCTGTCTTACATTTTTTTGAAATAGAGAGCCATCTTTAATACCAGGAATTTTGATACATTCCTTTAACGGCATAGCAGCCACAAGAACTTTTGTGGAACTAAGTTCTGTCATGAGATATCTACCCTCTTCTAAAGATACTGTATGGTTAAGTATTGGATTTGTTTGCTCTAATACCCTGTTGTAAGCATCCAACAATCCCCGCCTATCAATAACGACAAACTGGGCATTTATATCAGAGTTATCGTCTTCTGTCAGTTTTATTTGAAATGCCTCAATATCTTTCTCCGCATCAACGGAAAAAATAGAAGTTGTTATCAATTCAAAACATAGACAATATAAATCGTCATTTAATGCCTCGGAAATCTCTGCTATTTTCTTTTTCAGTTTCTCGTTCGCATTTTCTTGTAACTTAGCAAGATTACTAAACTGACTCCAAGAGGAAATAACTTCTCTTACAGGTTCTGCATTAACTGTGTCGCCAAGATAATATTTACCTTGAATGATATATATTTTTTGTTCATCTTCATCAATATAAACAGCATCTATCTGCTTGTCATTGGCCCCATCGGTTACAGCATCCTTTGTCTGACATTGGTCCAATAAATGAATATTGCGCATATACCATGCAACAAATCTTTGTCCATCATTATGAAAGTTCTGTTGATAATAATCTTGCGAAATTTCGTTTTTTATAATGTCAAGTATATTCTCCATAATTACATTCTCGTTTATTACAATTCGTCCACATTCACATCAATTCCCAATATACGCTGTATCTCGGCCAATGTCTTGTCTATCTCGTGATCAAGTGCTTTACGTTTCTTAAAATAGTCTGCAAGAAGTTCTGCAGGAGGAAGTACCTCTTCATCATCTTTCGGGAATTTGCACTGGTCGAAGTTGCAGTCCATATCCAGCAGTTGCTGAACAGTGAAGCATCTGGATTTCTCGTCACCATCCTCAGACACGATTTCTTTCCTGTCATTCCACCAGTCCATTATCGGCTGACAATGTTCTAGTTTCATCGGCTTGGTCTTGGAAAAGTGCTTATAGCCTTCCGGCATATCGAGACGATAGAACCAGATCTCTCTTGTCGCTTGTCCTTCCGGAGCCTCATCGGCCACTTCGTTATTGAAAAAGAGTATGTTCGTTGCGATGCTTGTGTATGGTGCGAAGATACTTTGAGGCAATCGGATAATCGTATGCAGGTTGAACTCCCTCAACATCTTCTTCTTGATTTCAAGTTTAGCTCCATCGACTCCAAACAGGAAGCCGTCAGGTACGATGACCGCAGCGCGACCGCCTTTCTTTAGACGATACATAATCAGCACCATAAACAGGTCCGCTGTCTCGCTGCTTCTCATATCGGCCGGGAAATTTCCTTTCACGCTTGCCTCGGTACTTCCTCCATACGGTGGATTCATTGCTATGACATCCACTTTGTCGGAGTCCTTGAAATCACTCATCTTCGTAGCCAAGGAATCGCAATGACGGATATTCGGAGCCTCTATTCCGTGAACAAGAAGATTCGTTATTGACAGAAGATATGGAAGAGGTTTCCATTCCTGACCGACAACTGCATTTTGAAACTTGTCGAAACCTTCGGTTGTCTTCACCTGATCTTTAAGATAGTTAAGCGCTGATGTCAAGAATCCTCCTGTACCGGAAGTGAAGTCCCCGAAAGACTCTCCGAGTTCAGGTGCGAGTGTCTTTACCATAAAGTCAGTCAATGCTCTCGGCGTGTAAAACTCTCCAGCGTGTCCTGCGGACTGCAGGTCTTTCAATATGCCTTCGTAGATGTCACCAAATGTGTGCCTGTCCTCTGCATCCGTGAAATCTATCTCATCAATCACATTGACAACCTGACGAAGAAGTATACCATTCTTCATATACTGGTTGAGGTCATCGAATACTTCTTTGACAATGCTTTTTGATCGCGGAGTCTCAGGCGTGACAACTATCCCCTTTATCTCCTTGCCGTCAAACACGGCATTGTTTCCTTTGAATACCGGGAACAGAACCGTATTGATGAATTCAAGTAGCCGGTCACCTGTAAGGGCATTACCATCTGCATTATCAACAGCCCAATTCCTCCACCGCAGTTCTTCAGGGATGATTGACACATACTCGGTCTTGTTCTGGTATGCCTTATATTCCCACACTTCCTCCTGCGAATCATATACCTTCAGGAAGAACATCCATACCATCTGCTCTATCCTCTGCGCGTCACCGCTGATGCCGGCATCTTGACGCATTATGTTCTGTATTCTCTTAATAAGATTGTTTACTGCCATATCGTTATGCTCCTATTCTATATAGTTCTGTTTTTAGACCATTCAACGCATTCATATATCCGGACATTCCACCGAAGTATTTGATGATTCTCGGAGGTGTGCCTATCTTGTTGAATGGAGGTAGTTCAAGTATATCATTATTTTCAAGTTCCAGAATACCGTTATCGGCATATTTATCCAGCAGCGTTTCCAGGACTTGTCTGGCAACGCCTTGATATTTGGATAAATAATCTCTCTTCTTGACATTATTTGCCCTTTCTCTGCGTGTCAGTGGCTTCTTGTCAAATGCAACGTGGCAGATAATGTCAAAGATATCAGCATTGGCCAATTCCGGTTTAGCATCCCTTACGGCATCTATAAGCACATCATATTCTTTCAACTCATCCACAATGGCCTTTTTACGATCCGCTTCATTCCATTCCTTGAGAAATGTTTCCAATGTGGCGAACTTTCCCCTAATGTTTCTTCTGGTGAAATCCGTAAGACTTTCCGTCACAAGGGTATGCCCGTCCTCTCCTAGATAAGAAACTTTCTCGTGGGTTATTCTGATGTCATATCCGTCCACAAGATATTTTGTTCTCGGCGTTTTTGTTCCTCCGCCCTTATGGTCATCTATATCTTTTCCGTCATGTCCTTCAGGTGAGTCTTGTTTCCCTTGCGGAGGTTCAGGATCTCCGTCAAATTCCGGATCCTTAAAAAGCTGTGTGGCGTTCCTGAAATCAAGAATCTCAAAATGCCATTTGCCTTTATCCGTCCTTAGTCGAGTACCTCGCCCGACTATTTGCTTGAACTCAGTCATTGACCCTATTTCCTTATCAATGACAATGAGGCCGCAGGTCTTGCAGTCCACACCTGTGGACAACATTTCGGAGGTGGTGACGATGCAAGGATATTGCTGATCAACATCTATAAAATTGTCAAGTTGTTTCTTGCCTTCCTTGTCATCACCGGTGATTCGCATCACATAGCGTGGGTCTTTCTTGCATAAGTCTGAATTGAGCGAGACAAGATGTTGCCGCATAGCCTCCGCTTCATCCACGTCAGCACAAAAGACAATGGTCTTTGTCATCCTCCCAATCTGAAAGAGCATCTGAGTTATACGCCTCGCAACAATCTCACGTCTTTTAATCAATGCCAATTCGCGACCAAAATCTTTTCGGCTATAAAATCCCTGTTCAATCAACTGCCCATATATGTCTTTTTCATTTTCTCTTGGCGACCACCCTTCCAAATCAACGTTAATAAAAGAGTTAGTCACTCGATAAGGAGCTAAAAAGCCGTCTTCTATGCCTTGCTTGAGGGAATATGTATATAGCGGATCATTAAAATAGTCGAGATTGTTGGCTCCATCTTTTATTTTCGGTGTAGCCGTCATTCCTATCTGTGTCGCCGATGAGAAATACTCCAGAATTTTTCTCCAGGCGGAATCATCTCTCGCGCTTCCTCTATGGCACTCATCTACAAGTATGAGGTCAAAGAATGTCGGCGAAAATTTCTTGAAAGGATCTTCCTTTGACTCATCATACTCAACTAACTGCTGATAGAGGGACATATAGATTTCATAGGAAGAATCCATCTCGCGATCCTGTATTTTCGTCATTATCTTCTTGAACGGACGGAAATCCTGAACCATAGTCTGGTCAATCAGAATATTCCTGTCTGCAAGGTACAGCACTTTTTTCTTTGCTCCAGACTTGACAAGTCGGTGTATAATCTGAAAAGCAGTAAAAGTCTTTCCTGTACCGGTAGCCATCACAAGAAGAATACGGTTCTGTCCTTTGGCCACGGCCTCTATGGTTCGGTTAATCGCAATCCTTTGGTAATAGCGAGGCTCATTTGTGTACTGATCGAAATAATACGGTTCATCAACGATATGCTGTTGCGATGCTGTCAGTTGAGTATTCGCCTTAATTCTGTCTTCCAATGCTTTCTTTGTCGGAAAATCTTCTATGGAAATCTGAGTTTCCATTCCTGTTAGAAAATCGTGCTCGACAAAAGCGTCTCCATTTGAACTGTAGGCAAACGGAACGTCCAATATTCTGGCATATTCCATCGCCTGCTGCAGCCCTCCGCCGACTGGTTTATTATTGTCCTTTGCCTCTACAATTGCGATTGGATTGTTAGTAGAAGAGAAAAGGATGTAATCCGCTTTCTTGCCTTCTTTACGGGCGTGCTGCTTTCCTTGGATCAGAACTCTTCCCGCCGTAAAATAGTATTCCATACGGTAGAAAGATTTTTCCCAACCAGATTTTTCAATGGCCGGAGTTATATATCTATTCTTTATATCCTCTTCGGACAGCGATTTCTTGTTTTCCATATCGCTATGTTCTTATATGATACTATTATCGGAAGTTGCTCATTCAACAAAAATAGTGAATTTTCACGAACATTCGGATAACAAAACGTGATAAAGCCGTATAATCCGTTAAATACAAAATAATAATAGGATAATATCTGAGATATCTATACATAAAGTATATATTCATATAACGTCAATTATTTTATTGATAATTAGAAGATATTTTCATATATTTGTACTCGGAATCGCAAGGCTGCTTGACTAAATCAGAGACAATGATAGTCAGGCCATCCATAGCGTTCAGCGATTTCTCCGGCTCCGCAAAGGGAGTCACTGCCCGGAGTACGAAGGGCAGGACAATTCTTTCTTCGAAATCACAGCACAGCAACATAACGACTCCGGCGCAGGCCGTGAGCCGCAACACCCTGTCCAAGATCTCCCGGTCATACAAGCAGCTTTCCGATTCCCAGATGAAGGGCTGGGAGACTTTGGCGGGTAGGATGAAAGGAATCTCGACGTTCGGCAAGGCGGCTGATCTGACGGCCCACAATGCGTTCGTGCGCATCAATACGAACAGGACTCTTGCCGGGATGCCAATGCTAGAGTCCGCTCCGGTCTATACTTCGGATGTCCCGGAGGTGGACTACGACGACTTCTGGGTAACTCCGGACAGAATCATATTCGTGGGGCTGAATCAGCCATTGGAGCATCACAGGCTTGTCGTCAAGATGTCGCAGACCACGAGCACCGGAGTGTCTTCCGGCTGGAATAATATCGTCATCATCACTCCTGCATTGTCCCCGGACAGGGGAGATGCCGACATAACCGAGGCCTACATTGACAGAATCGGGTTTGCTCCGGTTCTCGGTCAGAAGTACTTCCTGTCGTTCTGGTGGATGGACACGGAGACCGGGTTCACCGGTGAATCGATGGCCGTCTCGACGATTTGCAGCGAACTGTCGAACGTGAACAAGGAACTCTACAAGGTTCGTCCTCGTGTGAACTTCTCCGATGCGGTATCTGACGAGACATCTCCGTTCAAGGATATGAAGTTGGAACTTTCCGGGAGCCCGGTTATGGTGACGGCATCCGGAGACTACGGATTCCTCGGCAACGGGTCATATATGTACATTGATTTCAACGATGAAGACTTTCCTCGCTCAGAGGTTGACTGCTTCCTGATGGGAAGAGGACTGGGAAAGTGCAGGTACGAGATTTCTTGCATCGAGCATTCTGTCAAGCCGCTCGCCGGCGTGGACGGATACAGGAGGCGCATCGCCATATCGAGGAGAGGCGGACAGTATCTGAGGGAGTTCGAGGTGTTCGGCACTGCGGCGGATTTGGCTGTGAACGTAATCAGAGGATGATGAATATGAAGGCATTGGGTAACAATTTCGGAGTAGTGGAGATTGAGTTCCGTTCCTGGCAGGAGAAAGGACTTGTCATTCTCAATGGTGTTGTCATCATTGACACGGAGAACGAATCGTACAAGGCTGCGGAAGTTCTGGAGATTACGGTTCCGGATTTGAGCATAAGCGGAAGCGCGGTGACTGCGGTGTTCCTGCGGTCGTCAAAGGCGGACGGGGCGAGCACGATTGTTAAGTCCTGGATAAAAGACGTGAGGACTATATGCGTGGAAAGACTGCCGGAGTTTGACGAATTCGGACCGCTGACACTGTATTTCGCTTCTGCTTATGTCACTCTTGGCCAAAGGATGGACTGTCCGCAGAACAACATCATAAGACCGTCAATTGTGAACGGCGTGAGCGGCAGCCAGTCGGCATCCGACACGAAGGCCGTGGTCACCGACAATTGGTGCTATCTGTACATCTGCTTCAGCAAGTTCGCAGGAGCGGAGTATAAGGATGCCTTCGAATGCTCGGTGGAGGGACTGCCGGAGGACATCGACATCACGTTCCCGGTGGTGACTGCGAGCGCATATTCATACACTTTCGGGACTCCGACTGCCGTATGTCGGCTCAAAGATAAGACACTTTCCTGCGAGGGTAGGCTGGCGTTTGGTGAAGGTTCCAACCAAGGGGATTTCATCAGCATTTTCATCGTGCGGAACAGAAGTAATTCTGACTATGATTCTACATCTAAAAATATCAACCAATAATAGCAATACCATTGTTCAACCATTTTAATATCATTTCATTATGAAGTACATTCCATCAATCGCCTTCGAGGAGATGTCAGGCTCGGCGAAGGGAGTGACCGCGGCAAAGGTCCGTGGGCGTAAGTACATCCGCAACCCTGGCTACGGCGGCGGTTTCAAGACGGCGGCACAGTCATCCGTCAAGGCAATCTTCAAGCAGCTCTCGCAGGGCTGGAAGGGACTCACCAATGCGCAGATCCTTGCGTGGAACGCATTGGCGAATACGCAGAAGGGCAAGTCAGTTCTCGGCACGTCGAGTAAGATTTCTGGGGCGAACCTCTATTCGAGGCTGAACTTCTGGATTGTCAAGGCTGGTGGCACTGCGCTCACGACTCCACCGGTGCTTACGGGAGTTGATGCGCCTTGCGAGGCTGACCTGTCGCTGACCACGGCGAACTTCCATTTCCAGCTGCCAGACCCTCCGGCTGAGAAAGACGACCTCCGCCTGGTTATTATGGCATCGGCTCCGCAGAGCAAGGGCGTCACCAGGGCTTACAGCAAGGCCGTGTCCATCGGAGCTCCGAGGACCATCGTCGATGAGCAGATCGACATTATGACTGATTACAAGGCCGTCCACGGAGAGGTTACGGAGGCAGCACCGAAAGTGTTCCTGAAGTATTTCTTCATCAATGTCAAGACGGGCGAGAAGTCCGGCGAGATGCTCGGGGAGATTTCGCTGTAGCCATCGTTTAGAGTTCATCATCGCCCCGTCACTGGGAATTGTCGTCAGGAATGGCGAACACCGGTGACGGGGCTTTGTTTTACCATCAGATTGCAAATGCCATGAAAGCAAGTGAGAAAGCATATTCATTGATACGGCAGTTCGAGGGGCTGCGACTGACAGATTACAGGTGTCCCGCTGGAGTCTGGACTATAGGCTACGGCCATACCTCTGGTGTGGTGCCAGGGATGGTCATCACGAAAGAACAGGCGGAGGAATTATTGAGTCAAGACATTGTAGTGGCTGAGAACATCGTTAATGCCGAATGTCAGAATCTTCGCCAATGTCAGTTTGATGCCCTTGTGTCGTTCGTGTTCAATGTCGGAAGTGGTAATTTCCGCAAATCAACTCTTCTGAAAAAGGTCAAGGCGAATCCGGACGACAACTCCATTGTGGACGAGTTCATGCGGTGGATTTATGTGAAAGGAATTGTCCTGCCGGGACTCCAGAAGCGCAGACTTGCGGAGATGAGACTCTATTTTTCGGAAGGCTAAGGTATGGAGACATTGACATTTATAGGGACTTACATCATCCCTTTGTTCACGGCTACCATAGGATGGATTGTCGGTTCCCGTAAGCGGAAGAACGACTTTTTGAAAGACCTTCAAGCATCCATCGACCTGTTGTCATCGGAGAACAGGAAGCTGCTTGCGGACATCACGGCGGTGAACTCTGAGATTGTGGCCGTCAGAAAGGAGAACGAGGAACTCAAGGCTTCCGTCGATAGGCTCTGTACGGAGAATTCACAACTGAAAGACGAAGTAAGGCAGCTGAGGGAACAGGTGGCAAAGGCGAGAAGATAACTAAACACGAGAGCAATGAAACGAATCATCATACCAATAGTGGCCTTGGCGACCTTTTGTGGTTGCTGCCCGAAACTCTATCCTCACAAGACTGAAAACACAGAGCATACTGTCGTTGTCACCGAGACCATCAGAGATACCGCCATTCAAGTTCAGCCGGACTCATCCATCGTGCAGGCATTGATCAAATGCGATTCGACCGGTCAAGCTCGTTTGGAGGAAATCCGAACATTGAAAGAATCCGCAAGAGTCCAGCAGACATTAGCATCTCAAGTTTCGCAAGTGATTTAGGCCGCCGCCCCGGCGAGGTCTAGCCGGTCGAA
>OJAW01001737.1_pt1 | contig 12027 bp, 4 predicted proteins | sample 1589151 | NCBI WGS metagenome assembly OJAW01 (sample SAMN03283290) | human gut metagenome | biome: human-associated habitat; material: feces | host: Homo sapiens | place: Peru | collected 2012 | reverse complement strand
TCTAATATAATTTTTTAATACTCTTTATTTGTGAGGAGATCTAAGTAAGTTTTATTCGTGTAAGCGAAAGTTTTTGATGTCATTAGTTTTATATTAAAAAATAAATTTATTTAATTCATGTAATAATTTTAGACCATGTTTTACAAATACCTTTTATTAAATTATCTGAACTATTAATACAGTTAACAGAAATATATCCTAATAAAATATTTAATATTAAAGATAACACTAATAACGTTATTAATATACTCGTTAAACAAATCATTTTTATAAAGAATAATAAAGATTGCTTATTTGAGGTCCTCTATAAGATATCTTATAAGAGGTCGCTTAAATAAGTATATATAAATTCATTTTGTATAAATATTATATAAATAAGTATCTATATTGTCATCATAATACCATTATTAATACCAGTTATGCCATGATAATATTTTTTATCTATTTATTGTAAAGCCTTACTTAAATAAGAAGTCTTATTAATCGATTGTTAAGTTATGAGCAACAAATATTATTTTTATATTCTTGTTTTTATGAATAATATTTTTAATATATTCTATTGCTGTGTCATTTTAATATTGTTTATTAGGTTGAATTAATTAAATATATTTAGCTTATATGTCTTCGTTATCTCCTTCTATTACTTCTACTCCTTTAAATAACTTCTTTGGAGCTAAGGAGTACGAATTCGCTTTATTTATAAAGTGTTCTTAGAAAGGAATATGAAGCTTTAATACAAACTCATTAAGTGGGTTATTGATATATTCTTTTTCTAAATCGAGACCTTCATCTTAGATTTATTAATACTTTGTATAAGTCATTGGATAATATAGGTTTTTATATTTAAAGACTTAAATAAAGTCTTTTGGTAACTTTGGATAATACTCTTTTTTAGTATCAAATTCAAAGTCTTTTAATTAAAGTAAATCTTTTCTAGCTGAGTCTTCATAATTATGAATATTCTTAAATGGAGTAAGATAAATATTTTTAGACACTCTATATAAATATTCAAACTCTGATTAAGTATCTAATTCACTAGTAGAGCTTTCACTAGCAGAGCTTTCACTTTCTTTACTCTTATTAAAGTTCTTATCAGAAAGAGGTCTTAATTTTTCATCTTCTTAGTCTTCTATTTAAAGTAAGTATTTTTTATATTCTTCTTTTAGTTCAGGAATATATAAATAATATGGCTGTTGCTGTTATAAAATAAATTCTTAAAAATAAATCGCATATTTAAGCGGTATCTTTTCATGATGGTCTTTATTGTCTACCCAGTGGTTCTTCAAATAAAACTTTTATTTATTAAATTATAATAAGTTAAATTTACCTTATTAAATGTCGTTAGGTCTTTGATATTAGATCTTATATTTATAAGCAGCGCCTAACAGCGCATACCCCTAATGGGTGCCTAATAAAGCTTCATTATTAGAGTTATTATGACCAGCGCCTAATAGCGCATACCCATAAGGGGCGCCTAATAAAATATCTTTATTAGAGTTATTATCATTAACACCTAACGGTGCAATTTCTTATGCCTCTATAAGAGTATCTTATATTATATCTTATAATTTTTATATTTCTTCTGGTGTATAAATTTAGCGCCACGATATACGCATTATTTTAGTTATATCAGAACGACAAGCAGTTTAAAATCCGACTTAAATTCCTTCTTAACTTAAAAGCTGTTAAAAAACTTTTGGACAAATATCTTTCTTAAATGTGTAAGTTAAAGAAGTGTAAGTTTATTCTTCTTTATTAGAATCAGATAATATTTATATTTCATCTTAAAAAGAGTTTAAAATACTATATATTTAGTGATATTATTAAATATTTTATTCTTTATTATAGAATTAAGCTGAGTAATTAGATTCTATTTATTAATAAGAAGACATAAATAAAGATATAAATAAGTTTTCATAAGAAGGAGATAAAAACCGTAAATCTGTTCTAGAAGCTAAAAATGTTTTATAAAACTCCTCTTTAACAAACATTAATGAAAAATTACTACATCCTCCCACTTTTCTAGCACTCATAACTAAAACATCTTATTTTAATAAGGGGGATTATAAACTTACTCGTCCATAAGCTTATGTTATGTCGAGTATTATAAACGGGATGTTTAGTCTTTCTGCATCTTAAATATTATCTAGTTAAAGATAATTATTATCACTTGTACAAACATTGATTAGCGCCACACTGTGGTGCTTGTTATCACCCGCTTGCGGCCTATGTCCCGTAAGGGACGCCACTTACAGCTTGTGCTGTTAGTTAATATTTTATTGTTAAAGCTCCTGCCTCTAATGAGGCTTAAACGCATTAGCGTTATGGGAGCTTTAGCTAAAGCTATGTTAGTTAGGATATATTTTTATATTCTCTTCTCCAATAAGTTATTTTAAAGTATCTATTGAAGAATTTACACTATGAAAGAAGAATAAATAAGGATAATCAAAAAGATCTAATAATTTCTTTTTTAATTAAAGATACTCTTTTTTTATCTCAATCTTGGAGTCAGTGTAACCATTCATATTATTTATCGATGTTTCGATGTCTATATAATATTATAAATATTAGCGCTCAATAGGGAGTCCAGCATTAGCATCTAAATTCATTTTTATAAAAGAAATTTATTAAATCAAATAAGGGATCTCAAAAAAGAAGTTTAATTAGATAACTTATTAAAGTCATTTTTTATATACCTTATAAGAGCGCTTAATAAATTCATCAGAAGGTTGTGGGTAATTTTTATCTAAATATTATAAAGCTTTCTAAAAGTCGGGATCTGTAATTGGTATAAAACCGTTATCAGACATTTTATTAAAAAATAAATGAGTAATTAATAAATACTTAGCACAGATGAAATTCTTTTAAATGCTGATATTGATAAAAAAGACTTATTATAGAATTTTTAAGATATTTATAATAAAGAGTAAAAAGAATAAGAATATTTAAAAACTAATTTAGATCCGCTTTTAGAAAAAATATAAAATTCAAGTATTGTCCCTAAGCCTGGGTTTTGGCTCAAATGAAAATTAATTAGTTTATATTAAATAACGTATAATATATTCAACACCAAAGTCGACTTATTTTATAAACATTCTTTTTTATTTAAAAAATAAATTTACACCTTATGGTGTTATGTTATTTTTTATAAAAAATTTAAATCATTTAATATTCAAAACTTTATTTTAAACATCATCTTTATATAAATTTTAACTTATTAAAGAAAGTTAATAAACTTCATTTATTTATTCATAGACTATAAATAATTCATTTTATCCTTCTATTTAAAGTGAGAAGTCTTTAAAGAAGAAATTAAAAGTAGATGTTTGTTCATATGTGTCCATAAAGTATTAAAAGTTTTGATTTTAAATAGTTTATATAAGTTTAATTATATATTCTATTTGTTATGGTAAATTTTGTTTTTAATAAAAGTTTATTTTACATTATATATTACAATTACCATATAAAACAATATCTTTAATACCTTCTTTAATAGTTATGTTATTAGAAAATGTATTTTAAGTATCGTTATTAGAAATATTTTATTAATCTATATCGTCTATCATAAGACTACTAATAAAGTTAATTAATTACTTATATAATTATTCTCTTATAAAAATAATTATTTAAGAATTAATATTCTAATTAACACCACTTAAAGCATCATAAACTTAAACAGCTTTTTAATGAATTTCTAATATATCTTTTATATTATCAAATATATTATAATATTCTTATTAAATATTAAATACAACTTTTAATTATACTTCTTATAAAAGTATATTAAATATTATCTTTATTATATTATCTTATTAAATATTATTATAAGTAAACTTTTATATCTACTGTGTAAGTAAAATATTTACTATATCTTCTAACTATAAAGGAGTATTTTATTTATTCTTATATTAAATTTCGAATTTAATAAACTCTGTTAATTACATCTATATAGATTCTTAATTTTAAATTTACTCAGACTTCTTAATTATTCTTAATAAACGAATTAAAACATCTTTATATAAAAACTCTTTATTAAGAGGTTACTATTAAGTGATTTATTAATCAACACTTTATTAAACATTATTATTAGATGAACAGCAACTAAACATTTTATTAAAAAATAAGAAATATAAGTATTTAATAAATTCTTCATTTAGCGTCCTTATTATCTTCTTCTTTTTTATTCTTTTATTCATCAATAGCATTTGAAACAGATGTTGAAATTTCGACTTTGGCCTCTTGACTTATGTCTAAATTTTCTATAACAGAATTTAATATATCCACTATTTAAATATTCGTGATTTAAATATAATTTTAACGAGTTTTATTAGCTAATTCATTAGCTAGCGCCTTTTACTAAAAATAGTTAGCTTTAACTTTTGATTTAAGATACAAAGAATAGATATTCAAACTTGAGATAGAATATCCGAGATATGGGTTGAGTTAATATTTTAAAGCAGCTTCTTTTAAGTCGCTAAAATAAGTTTAACATTCTCCGTAATAGTCTTATGTTACTTAAACAGTAATATCTCCTGTTTTACCAATATATTATTTATCACCTCTTTAATAAATAAAATATAAATAAGTTTCATCTCCTTCTTATTATTATTTTTAAATTACTAAATTATTTAATATTTAATGATATGTATAAAACTAATAAAGAGGTAATTCAGCTGTTTTGTCACCTCCAACAAATAAAACAAATAAGCGCGCAAATTATATATCACCTTTAAATTCATCTCTTAAAGAAAGTTTATATAACATCGCACCATTAGGGTCTTTTCTTTTGAAAGGAATATTAAAGACGTAAATATATTCACCATTATCTTAAAAATAATTACTCACTTTTTATCCATTAAGAGTTACACCGTCTTATGGGACTTATGGAACAGCATATAAGCCTTATTTATTTGAAGCTCTTATTCCATTAAAAGCGTAATTAGCAATTACTGTTTAATATCCAGCTAAAATATTCATTTCTGAAATATAATTATTTTAGTCTGATTCATCAGCCGACATTTTCTTTTCTTATAAATTATAAAAATGTCATTAGAAACTATTATTAATTAGTACTTAACTAATAAACAACTTTAAAGCGGAGATTTATAATAATTATCTTAAATGTATAATGAATATAAGAATTTAGATGATGAGTTATAAAAAGAGGAGTTATAATATAATATTTTGTAATTCTTAAATAATATCTCTGAATATTTAACTTAATAAAATCAGAAGCCTGATAAGTTTGTTATTCATTCTAATAATTAAAAATCGAGTATTGAAAACCCTTTTAAGAAATGTATATTATTTTAAGAGTATTTAGAAGGATCTGTTCCTTTACCGACTTATTTATTCTAATTTTTAGAAATTGTTTGTTTAGAGTTAGAAAAAAAAGCATTAAATAAACCAGATGAAGAAGTTTTTTTAAGAAAGTTACCTTTAACTATTGAAGACTTACCAAACGGTACTATATAAACAAAGAAAAAGAATATGAAATCTAAATAGTATATTTAAATAGACACAAAAGAACGTTTTACAAAAATATATCTTATAAAAGATATTAAATTGTTTAAGAACTTTTTAAAAGATATTAAAGAACATAAAATGAATGAATATCCATAATATAAACACGCTGATTATGGAGATTAAGATTTTAAATATATTCCAATTATTTAAAAAATAATTTATTAGTAAAATACACCTATTATCTCTTAATAAGATAAAGAATATATAGCAAACTTTTATATAAAGTATTCTGAGTATTTTAGCAGAGTATATAAAGCTACAAGCGTTCATAAAAATATTAAAAAACTTTTCTTAATTATAAAACAAATAATTTAGTCAAATGAAATTTTATATAAACGATATAAACCTCTTTTTAATTATATCTCATAAGAATCGATATAAATGAATAAAGAGAATAAAATAATCTTTTAAAATGTCTTATCTTATATAAAGTAAAATTATCCCGACTTTATAAAAGAAGGTTAAGAGTTATGAACTCCGTAAAAAATAACTAACAATTCTTATTTAAAAAATATTTCTAACAAGAATATTTAGATAAAGTTTTCTAAAAACATTATTTAGATAAAAGAACTAATAAATCTTTTTAGATACTTTTATTTAGAAAATTAAATTTTCAATCTTATATTTGTTTAATAAATTCTATATATTCTTTTTTAGAAACTTATTTATTAAATAAACAATATTTAGAATATTATAAATTTTAGCATTCATAACAACTTTAACATTAAAAACAATTTAAGCAATTTATACATAAAGAGGAATTAATACAATCTTTACAAAAGAAATTTAATTACTCTTAATCAAAATAATCTTTAATAAAAGAAATATACTCCTCAAATGTATATTAAATATTGTTAACACAATATTAACAGTTAAAGAGACCACAACAATTTACACAACAATCACAACTTTAACAATTAACACATAAAAAGCAATCAAAACAATTTTTACAATTATAACATGTTTCAAATTACAATTATTAAAGACCTTAATCTAAGTCTAAATATTCTACTTAGTAATTTTATTCAATTAAAGATATTTTTGTTTAAAATAATAAATTTTTCTTGAAAATATAAATTACACTTTCAAGATATATTTTTTAGTGTCCTTATATAAAAGTTTCAAAATAAAAAAATATGTAAAAAGAATTAATTAGAGTTACGACTTATAAAGATAATGGTGAAATAGATAAAACTTTTATATTTAATGAGAATGAAGATAAAAGAATAGTAAATGGAGATAATATTTATGAATTACACAACAACATCTTTACAATTTATAATAAAGTAACTAATTAAATAATTTAATAGAAAAGTTATTAAAGTAATTTCTTTAATAAAGATATTGGTAATCCTTATATAGATGCTGTTTAAGTAGAAGGTATACCTCATTAAACTCTTTAAGGTGATCTTATATAAAAATCTATTGGATAATTTCCTGTAATAAATTAAAAATTACCGACTGGACCAGGTATGGACTTTTATCGTCCTGACAAATATCAGACTACATACGCTCCATAGGACGACTATATTAGAACATAATATATAGGTCCTCTATAATATGTGGAGTATAATCCAGCTAATAGAACGACTGAAAGTATCGACCTTGTTTTTGATAAAATTAAATCACCATTAGATGAAGATGTTTTAAAAGACTCCGTCTTATATGTCGGAGTTGATGACACCTTTACTAATGACTATTCACCTAACGATCCTTTACTTAAACAAGACACTAGAAAGAAACATAATTATATTTAACCTTTATTAAATAATTATTAAGAATATTTAAGAAGAAAGAATATAAATGCGTAATATTAGAAAGATTTATAAAAAGAAGAATATTATTTTTAAGGTAATAAGTTGTGAGTACATAAAAATAATTTTTTAAACTTTGTTAAGGCCGCTAGTATTAGACGCACATTATGAGGTGATAATAAATTCATGTGTTAAACTAATGTCTATTTAAGTCCTATTTTTGAGCTAACTCCAAAGGAGTGTAACACCATAAGGCGTCTTAAAATTTACGGGCTATATAAAAACAATATCCCCACACACCACAAGACCCTTTCTTTTATTACTCACTTTATTTTAGCAAGGGCCTCCTACATTGTTTTTAATTACAAATAAGCGTCAGTTATTTAAGCTAAATAATTTTAGTTATACCATGTCCATGGCTTATGTAAGTCGACTTTATTAAGTTCTTTAACAGCTTACTTATAAGATACTGAATTTAAACGCTTTACTTAAAAATCGTAACAGAATCGAGAAGGTATAAAGTCTAATGATAAATTATCTTCAAATAGAAGAATATTCATAGCTTTATCTATTTCTTCTTCTGTAAATCCAAGTTAACACCCAGTCGTTTCAATTTATATATGAACTGGTACTCCAAAATAATATCTTTCTTCATATTACGCTTCATATCTCTATTCATCATCATATCTTATATTATATAATAATGTGCTAATTATATCTTTTTAAGTTTAGTTTAAACTCTTAAAGACGTTATATCTAAGAATTTTAGAAGCTGTAATTTATGAGTTACGCTTATATTAGTAATCAGAAACAGATACATTACAAGAATACTCTTTTATAAAAGTTTCTTTATCAACATTATATAAATATTGCATAAGTTTATTAATTAGAAAAAATAAAGTCATAAACATATTATTTTTAATAAAAATGTTTAAAAAACTTATTTAAAGATATGGAGAAAAGAATTTATAAGATGATATTGATTAATATCCTTTATATAAAAAAGAATTAGAATAAATTTCTAAAATAATTTTAACAAATATAAATAATTGTTATATAAGATTTGAAAATGATATTTAAAAAGAATATTAAAGACCTATTTATTATAGAAACCCTATTATAGATTTATGTATGAAGGCTGTTTTAGTAACTTGTTTTAAAGATTCTTTTTATAAGCCTGTTATATCTTAAAATGGCTTAATGCATTATACAGTTTAAGACGACAAAGAAAATATAATTTTAGATGGAGCTTTATCAGGACGTTAAACAAATGAGTCAGGAGGGATATGTTATTATATAGCTATCTTTGATGCTTTTCGTTTATAAGATATTCTTTTATAAAATAAACTTTCTTAAAAAGAAGAAATATAGCTTTTCTTAAATTCATTTATTTAAGAAAGTTTTTAAAAAAGAACTATTAAAGATATTTAATAATAAGATAAATATTTTTCTTAATATAGATGTTATTTATATAAAATATTTTTAAGTTGGTATTATTAAAGACCTTTATAAAATCTTATATAAGAATTTAAATAAAAAATATTATCTAATGACCCTATTTATAAAATTAAAGTTAATATATCTTAATAAGATATTTAAAAAAGATTATAAGAAAATATTAGATAAAAAATTCTTTTTGATAAAGATCCTTTAACAGATTATATTGAAGTATATTATTATAAGAAAATTCGTTTAGAAATATTTTTATGTTATATATTATTAAATGAATTATCATAAGAAAATTAAAAGTAAATATAAAAGTATGTTTTATCTTAAAATAAATTTTCTTATAAAACTGAATATTTAAAATTAATTGAAAAAATAATTAATAAATATAAATGATTTCATAAATATATTTTTTCTAATATGGTATTAGTAAGATGTGGAGTGAGTAAGTTTCTATTAATAATATCTCTTTAAGACTATAAACACTATACCAGAGATTAAGCCTCTTCTAATGAGTCGCAGAAAAAGCCAGCATAAGAAGCATTAAAAATAACACCAGGATATAATATTTAAAATTAAGAATTTTTAGAAAAGATATTTGGAAAGATGACTTTATATTTGTTTATAAAGTCTTTATTAGAAATTATTTTTTCATCAACATAAGCCAATTAATTTTTATATAATTATTTACTAACAAAGCATTAAATAGAATTTTCAAATTAATTTTCTTTAAAAGTATTTTATTTTGTTAAAGTTAATTAATATTATTCTTTAATAAAGAATCTTCCATCTATTCTTTTATATTTATTTAAAATATTCGGTTTATATAACTTTTCTAATATCGCATTTGTAAGATGAGGAGTGAGTAAATTTCTATTAATAATATCCCTTTAAGACTCCAAACACTTTATCAGAGATTAAGCTTCCTCCAAAGAGTCACAAAAGAAAGCAGCATAAGAGGAATTAAATACAACACCAGGATATAATATTTAGAATTACGAAGTTTTAGAAAAGATATTAGGAAAGATAACTTTATATTTGTTTATAAAGTCTTTATGATGTATAATATTTTAAGAAATATATTAATATTAATTTTTTATACATAAAACTTTAATATCTTCTTTCTTAAATTAGTCTTTTAATTAATCTTTTATAGATCTGTGTATAAAATATTCTCCATCTATTCGTTTATATTTAGTTAAAATATTATTTTATTATATTCCATCTCCTTATATTATAAATGGAGTTTAAACTGCATTTTAAGAAATAATTTAATAACTAATTTATCCAGTAGATACTTTTCCAAAAGGTTCTCCAATATTCTTTATATAAATAAGTTTGTTTAAAACTGTTTCTCTAAATTTTTTAAATGTTTATTATTAAGTCCATTTATAAGGTGTAAGTGTCATACATAATTTTCCTAAATTCATAAATTTTTAATAAATTTATACTGTTTAAGTATTTTTAGAATTTGAAGAATTCTATTTTTTAACACTATAAGGTGGATTTGTTATTACTAAGTCGAAGTCTTAATAAGACTCTTAAAGCGCGTCACCACATAAAGAGTGGCTTAAAGGCTCATTTTATGAGCCGTCTTTTGATGTTCCTTTATTAGCTACACTTTATGCGTCAGTATCATAACACTAATGTGTTTAAGGCACCTTTGGTGCTAGTGCAAATATTATATTACAAAATTCAACATTCGCTCTATTTAAGTCATTCCAATAAAGACGCTCAATAATTATATTATGAGATTCTTTTTAACTAAGTCCTTATTTGAGGTGGTATTCATAAAGTCGCTTATATAAGTTAATTAAAAAGACACCCTTACCACAGCATGGCTCAATTATCTTCCATGAGGCGACTTATTCAATCCCATAAATAGCGATCAGTTTATCAATCATTTCATTAGCGACCCAATCTGGGGTTAATATCTCCGCGTTCTTTTTGCGTTCTAATGAGGTGGTCTAAAAATATGGAGTTAAAAGAGAATAACGTTCAAAAGGTGATGAGTGTTGAATCAATTAGCGAATATATTTTATAATTCGAGAATTAATAGCTTTATCATAAGTGTCGAATATTAAATAAAGTTATTTTTTATAAGTCGCTTATGAAGAGACTTCTCTTTGGGCGTTAAAGTTGTCCATAAGTTGTTTTAAACCCTATAATAAGTCCTCATTCTTTTAATTCAACAACTGAGCAAATAAAGACATAGCTGAGAAGTCTCTATTAAACTCATTTTCAGCAGGAGTGAATTAAAGAGTATTAAAAGCGAGTTATGAGATAAGTCTTTAAATAAGGACTAAAAATTCATCTGATATAACTCCTTTTTAAATAGTTTATTTTACTTACTCTTATACAAATTACTCGTTTTAAGTTAAAGTATTATTTTCTTATTAAATTTTATCTAATAAATTTTATATAGTGTTTAAACTTTTCTATAAATCGTGTTTTATAACAGTATCTAAATCTATTTTAAGTAATTATTTTTTAAGCGACTTTAAAACAGGAGCTTAAATATTTATCTCCATTTGTTTAAAACTCATTTTAGCTAAATCTTCTTAGCTCACTAAATCACCAAACAACTCTTTAATTCGAGAAATAGACACATATTACTCACCCGTTTATCTAAATATATATTCGAGGCACTTTTACATGACTCCAATATCGGAGAAATAAACATATCTTTCTTATGAAAGATAACATGGATTCCAACATCTAAATATCGCTTAAATATCTGTTTCTGTAAATTAAGTATTTTAAATCTCAACTGAGGTGCATCTTTCTAGCGTGACACCGGTAGTAAATTATTCAATACATAAATAAACACCTTGTGCAGAGTCGTCTAATAAATTAGACTAATTTTAAGACGTCTAAACTTACCACCCTTTTTCAGCGCCCAGTGTGAGGGCCTGTTATGTGTTTAAGTTTCTGTTAAATATTAAATGGATAAAGTTATCTTATTTATAAACAGGCTCCTTATTTAATTCAAATTTAATAGTCGGGAATTTAAATTCTTATAATAAATGCGCCTGCCCTTATGGGCATAAACGTGTAAGCGTTTGGCGCTATGCCACATTAGCGGCTGCCAAATAATCTCCAAAATTATAATGACAATAATAAGGTGCTCCGTTACTAAACGGAGCCTACACTCTTTCAGAGCGATAATAATATAAATACTCTAAAAGCACCTCGCTTGTACCAGTAAAGAAGATAACATGTTTATAGTCGTCTAAATTAATTAGTCCTTCTGTGAGGTCGGTCATAAATTACTCCTAAGCTTCATCAATAAAGAGGGCGT
>OJAW01001735.1_pt1 | contig 12040 bp, 10 predicted proteins | sample 1589151 | NCBI WGS metagenome assembly OJAW01 (sample SAMN03283290) | human gut metagenome | biome: human-associated habitat; material: feces | host: Homo sapiens | place: Peru | collected 2012 | reverse complement strand
TAATTCAGCCTCTTCGATTCCGTTATGATAACCGCCAATGGGATGGGCTATGAAAGATACTCCGACGTTATATCCTTGAAGATTATATCTTGGTAATAGATTTAGGGTTGTCCAATTTACTAATGTTTTACCGCTCCAAATAATTGGGTAACGATGTACCGCTATACCATGGTTTCTGGTTAGTGATAATCCTCTTTTTCCTCTTGTTTCTATTTTTCCATGATGATAATGGGCAAATTTCCACAAATCTATTTTGTCATTTGGATTGTTATAATCAATACTATATAGTTCTACGCCTTGCATTTCTAGATTATTTATAAACATGTTTAGGTATATTCCTAATTTTTCGTTGCTAAGAGGAACAAATTTAAATTTTTCTTCTTTGGTATAATTGCTTATTAGGTTGTATTCATTTGTTCCTTTGGTTATTTCTAAATTTGGATTAATGGTTACTCCTAATTTTATGTTTTTTTGTGTTAAATAATTGCTTACGTTTTTTAGGTCAATACTTGGTATGTAATTGTTGTTTCCACGCCATGAGTCTCCTAATAGAAATATTGATATTGGGATATTGTCTTTGTTAAATCTATCTACTAATGATATTATATCTTTACTGGTGTAATTATCGTTTTTATACCACCATGCCCCTAAAGCATATCTTGGTATTAGGTTTGGATAGCCGGTTAAAGTGAAATAGTCGTTTAAGCATCCGTCAAAATCTTTATTGTACATAAAGAGATATATGTCTTTTGATCCTTCTTCTCTTGGGATGAAAATGTCGTTTTCTGTTAATACTGGAGTATTGTCTTTTACTACTGCATAGCCATCTAAAGAATATAATCCTGTATCTAGAATTATTTTATCCTTAATGCTGTCAATTGAATAATTTATACCTCTTAAATTTTTTACTTGTGGGCTATTCATTTGCCACTCTATTGTAGTATTATTTATAACAGCTTTTAGATTACTGCCGAGGTTTCCAGCTTTGAAATCTTTATCTTTTACGTATGTGATTGTGAAAATGCCGGTATCTATTTGGATTAGTGTTTCACTTTCGGTGATGCCATATGGTGTTTTGGGAAAGGTTCTATTAATGACTAAGGCAGTTGGGTCATCGATAAATTTACCACTTGGTGTATACTCTAATCTGGCTAATCTTGGTGTTAATATGGTTATTCTGTACTTGTTACCTATAATGCATGATTCTTTATTACTAATTAGTTTGGTTCTGGATTCTATGTAGTAATTTGACACATTAGCCATTTTTTCACCTTCTTTTTTATTCTTTTTTTGTTTTTTTATTCTTGCTTCATACTAGCTGTACAGCGTACAGTAGCTTTTATTGTTTCCCCTTGTACTTCATAATCGTTTATATTGTTTTCATCAAACCATAAGTATACTTTGTAAGTGGTGCTTGTGGTGCTAAGCGGTATGTTTGTTGCTATTAGTTTTGATGTTCCTGCTGAAGTTCCTTTCATACTGCCTGAGGATATTATGGTGTTGCCACTTACAACGGTATATTTTAATGCATCGCTGTTCTTTAATTTATCCCCTATTGAGGTAACATCCATATATATGTGTCCATATATGTCATATGTGTTATCTTTTTTATATAATGTTATGGTAATGTTATTTCCTCCTGTATATGTAGATGATGGATTTATGGTACCACGCGTTATATCAGTACCTTTATTATATGTTATATAATAATCTAATCCTTTAGTGGTTGTGTTTACATTTAAATCTTCGAATAATATACTTGTGAAATAAGCTATACTTCCCCCTAGTAGTCCTAAACATAGGATGGTTAGTCCTGATATTATTAATATTTTTTTCTTCTTATCGTATTCCATGTTATTCCTCACTATCTTACTGATATAATAATATCATAATTAACTAAAAAGTGCAATATTACTGGTTATTTTTTGGTATTATTATTCTTTTGGTTATATAATAGATTATAGTTATAAATATGTAAAAAATTATGACTAAAATGCTACTGATGATGTTTTTTGTATCTACTTTTATTATTAATGTAAATAATGTTAATATTAAACATAATATTATGTTTTCATAGATAATATTTAATATGCTATTAAAGTTATCTAATAAATTTATTTTTAGTTTTCTAGTTAAAAGTATTATTCCAATAATAATACTGATTATTAGTCCTAATATTGTACTGGCTATGCTTCCGAAATATGCTGTATATCCCATTCTATATGCTGAATTTATTAGTGGTACTTCAAAAATTATCTTAGTTATTAAGCTTATTAAAAGAAATATTATGATATTTTTTTCTTTGTTACATATTATATTTATATTTACAATACTATCATATATTGTATAAAAGAATATTAATGGTACTAATCCGAAAATAAAGTTATAATCGTTATTAAATAATGTAATATTGATTGGTCCTGATATAATCATTAATATTATAGTTATCGTTAGGCTGGTATTGATTATTTTATTTAATATTTTATGAAATAAGTCTTTATAGTTATTATCTTTGTTTATTATAGATGTTTTTAATTTATTTATATCTGTATTATATATTTTTTTGATTATTAAATGTATAATATATATAATTATTATTCCATAAAAGTATGTATTGGTAATATAATTTGATACATCATCATAACTATATTTATATCTATTTAGTAATATATAATATAATACTATAATGGATATGTATATATATGATGCGTTTATTATATTATATATTATTATGCATCTATTATCTATTAATGATTTTTTTATTTGTATAATATAATTTATTTTTGTTTCTTCTCTCTTTTTTGTATATTTATTGTTTTTCTTTACTACTAATATATAAGATAATATTATTAGTATTATGCCTAATATTATTGGTACTAAATATATTATTATTATTTTTAAATAATCTTCTAATAAAAAGACTTTATATAGTAAGAAGATATTGATTATATTAAATAATATACTACTTAATTTATATATATTTAATAATATGTTTTTTTTATATCCAAATATATTTAAATAGTTATTTATTAGTTTTATAATAAGTGATATGGATAAGAATATTGTCATGGTTATATTAACTAGATATAATTTTTCTATATTTATTAGTGTTGATATAATGTAAGATATTACTCCTAAAAGCATGGTTAAAATAATGATAAGTAATATACTACATTTAAATACTTTATTCATTGTATATAGATATTTTTTATCATAATAATCATTTAATAATTTTTTTATTTTATTTGAACTAAATATACTATAATATATTAAAAACAAGCTAAAACTAAAGGTAAGTAAGAAAGTATTACTATTTTTAGTAAGATGATATAATACTATTATAAATATAAATGTTAAGATATTTATTATTTTCTTCATATGTACTCCTAAGAAAATTATATAGGAAAATATAACTTTTGTAAACTTTTTTTGCAAAAGTAGTTGATTTTTTAATAATATTGTGGTATTATTTATATCGACTGATGTCTTGGTAGCTCAGCTGGATAGAGCAATCGCCTTCTAAGCGATCGGTCTGGAGTTCGAATCTCCACCAGGACACCACTTAGATATTAACTTCTTACTAAGTAAGAAGTTTTTTTATTTTTCTCTTAATTCTCTTACACTCAAGTTATAACTTTCTATTATAGATATATAGTAATTAATTTCATTAATATCATTAAGTGATAATAATTCTGAGTAATGACTCCAAGTCAAAAGGGCAGACAGTGTCTGCCCTTTTTATATAAAATAATATCCTTTGCCTAACTCTTTTGTAAAGATTTCTGAATATTCTTTAATTAGGCCATCACCATACTTAGCTCTATTTTCACCACCTTGTGCTTCAATAAGCAATTTACCAACCTCATAGTAAGTGTTAAGTTCATTTCTATTCTTAGAATAATCTTTTACTCTTTTATATACTTCATTATCTATTAGCTTATTTTTTATTTCATTATAATAGTTCATATTGTCCTCCTAACTTAATATATATTCTCTAGTTAATATTCTCTTATCACTAGAGTATTCGATATAGTAATGATTGTCTCTTTTAGATATAATAATACCTATTGTTTTATCTTGATTAATACTTTTAATATGTTTATCTATATAATTCATATATACTCCTATTTGTCCTATATGTTCTTTCTTAAGCTTACATACTTTTAGTTCTATTACTACATAACAATTATATTTAATATTAAATAATAATAAATCTATATAATTATAAGTACTTCCTATCTTTATTTTGTATTCATTTTCTATAAAACTAAAACCTGTCCCTAGTTCTTTTAAAAATGATGGTATATCCTCAAGTATTAATCTTTGTAATACTTTTTCACTTATATTTTCTTTATCAAGATTATTTTTATTATGTATAACTATAGGGTTCTTAATATTATCTTTAATATCTAACTTTTCTTTATTAATAAGTTTTAACTTAGTACTATTATCTAATCTTTGATATTCTTTAGTTTTTATTTTTTCTCTTAACTGTCTATATGATAAATTTTGTTCTATTGTGATTTCCACATAATAATTTAGTTCATTTATATTATCCAAAGTAAGTAATTCTCTATAATGAGTCCAGCTTAATTGGTGCCGCAATGCGGCACCTTTTTCTATCTTAAGATAAAATTGGCGGTATCTTTTTAATGTTGTAATATCATATTTTTTACCAAGTTCGTTATATAGTCTTTCAGAATATTCTTTAATAAGTCTATCACCATACTTAGCTCTTTCTTCTCCTCCTTGAGCTTCGATTAATAACTTACCTACTTCATAATAAGTATTAAGATCATTTCTATTTTTAGAATAATCTTTTACTTTTTTATATACTTCATTATCTATTAATTTATTTTTAATTTCATTGTAATAGTTCATATTGTCCTCCTTCAAGATATACAATAGCAGATATTAATATTGCTTGCAAATGAGTAAAAATTAGTTTTGAATACAAAAAGACAGTGAAAAACTAATGTGAACCCCATTTAGTAGACATTAATAAAAAAGACAGTCTAAAAATGCGAAGAATTTTATTTCTTCGCATTTTTTAATCTTGTAGTATTATAAAATTTAATCCAATCTTCAACTAAGTCTATATATTCTTTTAAAGATGTGATATTATTATTATACAAAGTTTCTTTCTTTAGAAGAGCGTGCCAGCTTTCTATTGGAGAATCGTCTATTGGAGTTCCCTTTCTAGACATAGAAATTTGAATTCCTTTAGATTCACAAATAGCTTTGTACTCATAAGATGTATATTGGAACCCCTGATCACTGTGAATGATTAATCCATGTACATCTTGTTCTTTTTTTAAAGCTTCATTTAATGTATCCATAACTAGTTTATTATCATTATTTTTTGATATTTTATATGCAATTACATGCCTATCATACAAATCAATTATGGTTGATAAGTATGCTCTAGTTCCTTTAAAAATCAAATAAGTAACATCAGTATCCCATACTTTATTTAAAGAATCTGTTGCAAAATTTCTATTTAATAGGTTGGGTTTTACATTATCGTCAATTCGTTTATTTTTATGTTTAATTTTGGCTTTTCTTACATATTCAGCTTGAATACTATATTTCTTCATTATTCTTAATACCTTTTTTCTATTCATAATTACACCATATTTTTGAAGTAGGCCTTCAACAATCCTACGATACCCATATGTGCCTTTAGAATCATCAAATATTTCTTTAATAATTAAATAATCATAATAATCAGGATCTTCCTTATTTCTATATTTGTAATAAGTTTTAGTACTAATTTCTAAAACAGCACACATATTTGAAAGTTTAAAATTATTTCTATATAGATTAATAAAAGTTACTTTTTCTCTCGTTGTGCCTTGAGGAAGGCCTGGTATTTTTTTAATATTTCATATCTTTCTTTCCAATCCTCTTTAGTTAAATTTTTTTCTTTGGGTCGACCTCTTTGTTTTGAAATAGTTGTTCCTGTATTTCTATATTTTTTAACCATACTTTCAACTGTTTTCCAACTAATTCCACGATCTTTTGCTATGCTTTTATAAGAACCTTGTCCAGATAAATATTGACCAACTATTTCTGTTCTTTCTTCATCAGTAAATCTTATAAATTTTTGCCCTTTTGAAGCCATAAGAAAAACACCTCCTTTCGGAAGTGTATTCTAACATATTTTTAAAAGTCTTTTTTTATAATGTCTACTCTAAAGGGTGCATTTCATAATCGTTATTCTTTTTTTTTAAATATTATGATATACTTCAGATAGAAGGGTAGTGTGAGATGAAAAAGAAAATAATACTATTTGTAAGTATTGTGCTTGTTGTCTGTTTAGGCATTTGTTTAGGAGTTTATTTCTTATTTTTTAATAAGAAATATGAAAAATTTGATGGAAGTTTTGGTGTTGCTTCAAATGATTTTATAAAGTCTTATTCTAATGGAGATTTAGTTAATGTTTATATTAGTTACGAGACTCATACAAAAACAAAAATAAAGGAAATGTCATTTAAAATAAGATATAGTGATGTCTTAAAGTTTATTAAAGATGATATTAATAAGGGAAAGATAATTACTGATTATAAAGTTAAAAATAGTAAATATGATATAAAGATAAATGGTAAAAGTATTATTAATGATGATATAGGATTTCAGTTTGCGGTATTAGATGAAAATAAAGAATTATATGTAGAGTTATATGATATTATTTTAACAGATCAAAATGGGACTCAATATAAAATTGATAGTAAGAAAGCTTTACTTTATGAAAATGGTATTTTATATAGGTGTGTAGACTCTAGTTTTTATGGTACTGTTAATGGGAAAAACGCAGTTATTTATTCAAGATATAATTATCCTGAATTTCAAAATATGAAGTGTGAAGTGGTTAATTTGAATGTTGATAAGTCATATATTCCTGTTCATAACTTATGGCATGATAGTAAGGTATTGTTTTATAAAAATAGTAGATATTATCTTTATGATATTAAACAAGAAAAGTTTGTTTTAGAGACAGAAAAATTATTTGATCTTAATAGTAATCCAATTTATGCGATTTCTTATATTGATTCTGGTGGGGAGAATGCGAATGCTTATGGAGTTGTCGTTGGAGATGGTCAGATATATATTAATTTAGCTAAAAATGAAGCATATTATGGTTTTAATAAGCATTATGAATCTAGAGATGCTAGTTTTATTACAAGTGGTAATGATGTTAGTTTTGATGGTGTTAAAACTACGGGTAAATTAATTAAAGTTAGATTAAAGGATTTTTATTACGATATATTTGGACTTTTTAATGGTGAAGATTATACACTTTTGACTAATAAATATACTAGTTGTGAGGAAAATGAGAATTATAATTTAGAGTGTTATAAAGAATATAATAATGGTGATGATGGTGTGGTAATGGTTTCATTATTTGATAGTAATGGTAAATTGTTATTTGATTCTGATGATATGTATTCATATTTTTATAATATAGATAAAGATCATGTGATTTATAAGTTGTATGAGCCAGATGATAGTAATATATACATTAAAGATTATAATAAGAAGACAGTTGGTTTTATTAATAATAATAATGATATTGATTTAGAACAGAATCCTTTGATTTATTATATAAATGAAGAACTTGTTAATAGTTGTTTTGATTTTGATAAAGTTGATTATAATATGTCAAATTATTTAATGGTTCAGGTAGAAGAAAATTTAAAAGTTTATAAGAAGAATAGTAATAATCAGTTTATTTATTTTAAAAATTTACGATATTGTTCTGATTAGAAAAGACATACAGATTTACTGTATGTCTTTTTGAGTAGCTTTATTCATTTCTTTAAAGTCTTGTTTTGATTCTTTGATTGTTGTTCTTATAAGGTTCCTTATTTCTTCGTCATCTTCGTGCTCAGCTAGGTAGTTTTCGTCATTTTCAAAAGTGTCTTCTAAATCTTCTAAAAGTAGTTCTTGTTCTTGGGTGTCGGTTAGAAGTAGACCGCTTCTTAGCATTCCAAGAAGTAGTGATATTTCATGAGGGTATTCTTCGATGTCACTATCGTAGTATTCAAGAAGAGCTTCTAATGCTAGGTTTGCGGTATCTATTCCAAGGGTTATTTTTAATTCTTCTTTTTCGGCTTCTGATAAATCATTTTTAATGGTTAAAGATTCAGTTAGATTTTTAGGAAATGTACCTTTATTTTGAAAAAAATCATCAGCAAGATCTGGGGTTGCATATACCATGTAATATTTTTGCTCAATACTTTCTTTTGAGTCATCATCTTCTATAAAGGATATTGTTCTTTTGCTTATTTCATTACTTAAAAGTTTTTCATAGTCTTTGATAGATGATATTTTTTTGAGGTAGTCAGGTACTATTTCTTTAATTATTCTATCTAAGTTAAATTCGAAGGATTCGTCTTTTTCAAATAGAGCGTCTTTTATTAGTTGGATTGTACGATAAGTGCTTACTACTTTTTCATTATTTTGATAAACTAGGATAAGCTCTACTGGAGATTTTATCTCGTCATTTATTGTTTCGATTAGGTATTCTAAGACGTTTGGAATAATTATAGAATACATTCTAAAGTAGTCAATTAAGGCTTTTTCTTCTTCTTGATAAAGTGCTAGAAGGTCTATTAAGCTTTTAGTGAATACTGAGTCTTTTAGGTCTTGCATTTCAAAACTTGCTAAGCCTTTATATACGTTTAGAATTTGAGATTCTAATTCAAGAAGTTGTTTTAGTATGTTTATATCTGTATCTGTTAATTGATGAGCTTCCATTCTTATTTTTTCTAGGTCGTCATCTTTTGATAATTCTTTTTTAGTTTCGTTGTTTTGTTTAATGATTTCATAAAGTTTTTCTTTGCCCTTTTGATTTTCGTCTTGCTCTGCGATGTACTGTTTTATTGATTTAATTGCTTCTTTTGACTGATATGTTAATGCGGCTTTAAAGTAGGTATAGGGGATATCTGTTTCGTTATAGTTTATTATATCTAAGGCTTCATCTATTTTTTCACCAATATGATAGTCAAAAAATATTTCTTTTTGAGGTCTTGATACTAGGGTATTTAAGTAGATATCTGTATTTTGTTTTTTTGGTATTGGTTCAAATGATGTTGGGATTAGAATTGATTCTAAGAGTGGGGTGATGAATGATAAATTATATTTTGCTTTGGTATTGTTTTCATCTTCTAAAATGGTGTATAGTGTTTTAGCAAAAGATTCTTCTATTAAGGGTATTTCTTCAAATAAGTAGGTGCATATTAGGCCTTCTTGGTCTACGGGAAATTGTATTTTTTTGATAAGTTTTTTGTTTATTAAGTATCCAAATAGAGTTTGGTCTCTTGTTATAATGTTTTCTAGGGTTGTTAAAATTCTTCTTGTGATTAGTGCTTCTTTTGTAGGGTCACACAATGCTTCTAGTGGTGTATAATTTGTTTTGGATAGTTTTGCTAGTTCACTATATACTGTTAGGGCTGTTTCTGGGTTACTTTTGAAGAAACTGTATTCTTCTTGTTCTTCTTGTAATAGTTCTTGTATTAATGATGAAACGTTTTGTTTTCTTTTTTCATAGTCTGGGTGTTTTTCTTTGTTTTCTTCTTGAGTGATTAGGTTTTGGTAGTAGTCATAGATTTGCATATCAAGACCTATTATTTTGTTTATTTTTCTTTTAATAAAATTATTCATATTAATGCCTTCTTTTTGCCATTTATAATAACATAAATTAATGCAAAATAAAACTCCCTTGTGGGAGTTTGTTACTATCTGTTGTAGTATTCAACAATTAGTGATTCATTGATATCAGCGTTTAGTTCACTTCTTTCTGGAAGTCTTAAGTAAGTTCCAGTCATTTTCTTATCGTCAAATTCAACATATGCAGGACGATTTAAAGTGTTTTCTAAAGCTTGTTTCATTGCTGGATGGTTAAGAGACTTTTCTTTAACAGAAATAGTACTACCAACTTTAACATTGTATGATGGGATGTCTACACATTCTCCATTAACAAGAATGTGTCCATGGTTAACAAGTTGTCTTGCACCACGTCTAGTATTAGCTAGACCCATACGATATACAACGTTATCTAGACGACTTTCTAAAAGTTTTAGGAAGTTTTCACCAGCGATACCTTTCATTTTAGAAGCTCTTTCGAAAGTATGAGCAAATTGTTTTTCAGTTAAACCATACATAAATCTAACTTTTTGTTTTTCTTCTAACTGAATACCATATTCACTAAGTTTTCTTCTTCTGCTTGTTCCATGAATTCCAGGAGCATAAGGACGTCTTGCAAGTTCTTTACCATTTTCTAGGCATGAGAAACCTAATTTACGAGACTTCTTATATGCTGGACCAGTATATCTTGACATAATATTTCTCCTTTCTTTCGTTTAAAGGAATTCTTATCTTCTAAGTAGGGTGTTTATTATTTTTTTCACTTAAGGCAGTTAAGTTACTAAAGTTCTTTCAAATAAACACGTTATAAGTTAATAAGAACCTGCCTAAATACGCAAGAGTATTATATATTAAATGTATGCAAATGTCAATTGAAGTTGCTTAGGAAAATGAGAATTTTAGATAATATATTTAAGTTATCATTTCCACAAGTACCTAAAAAGCAATGGTTTTGGAAAAATATTTCCAAAACTTGACAATTTCATAAATTCGTGTATAATTTATATTGAGGTGGTAAGATGATAAATAGAGAAGAATACCTTAACGAGTTGATAAGATGGAAAGATAAAGACTTGATTAAGGTTGTTACTGGTATAAGAAGATGTGGTAAGTCCACGTTATTTGATTTATTTATAGATTATTTAAAAATGAGTGGAGTAAAATCTAATCAAATAATATATATTAATTTAGAGGATGCTGATTATGATTTTAAGAATTATAAAGAGTTATATCACTTTATTAATGAGAAAATAATTTCTGAAGATAATTTTTATGTTTTTTTAGATGAAGTACAAAATGTTCCAGGATTTCAAAGAGCGATTGATAGTTTATATATTAAGAAGAATGTTGATGTTTATATAACTGGATCTAATGCTTATCTTTTATCTGGTGAACTTGCAACGTTATTATCTGGAAGATACATAGAAATCAAAATGTTGCCATTATCTTTTAAAGAATATGTGTCCGCATTTGATAATAATAATTATCAACAGTTATTTTTAGATTATATGAGAAATGGTGGAATGCCTGGAAATATAAATATATTAAAATCTAATATAAATGATTTAGATAAATATTTAGATGGTATTTTTTCAACAATTGTTTACAAAGATATTATGGCTAGAAATAATATTACAGATAAGTTGCTCTTAGAGAGTGTTATAAAATATATATTTGATAGTATTGGTAGTCCTATATCTATAAAAAAGATAAGTGATACATTAACTAGTAAAGGCATTTCAACAAGTAATCATACTGTGGAAAATTATATAACTGCACTTTTAGAAAGCTTTTTGATATATAAAGTTGAAAGATTTGATGTAAAGGGTAAAAATTTGCTTGCTAGGGATTATAAGTATTATGTTGTAGATTCTGGTTTAAGAAGTTATTTATTAGGTAAAAAAGCTGATAGTGATATGGGCCATATATTAGAAAATATAGTGTATCTTGAACTTTTAAGAAGGGGTTATAAGGTATATGTTGGAAAAGTTGATGATTTAGAAGTTGATTTTGTTGCTGAGAATAGAGATGGACTTAGATATTATCAAGTTGCATTAACTGTTAGAGATGAAAAGGTACTTGAAAGAGAATTACGATCTCTTCAAAAAACTGGAGATCATTATCCTAAAACATTATTAACCTTGGATATGGACCTTGAAACTGATTATGATGGTATAAGAAAAGTTAATGTTGTTGATTGGTTGCTTAGTGGTCAGTAGATAAATTGGTGTATTATTTGCACCTTTTTTTATATATTAGGAAAAAACGTTTACAATAACAAACAAAAATAAATTGTGAAGATAAAATAATCTCATGATAAAAAGTGGTAATGGTTAATCATTATCATTTTTAAATATCATAGAGTCTCTTCCACATTGTGGACAAGTCATTT
>OJAW01001734.1_pt1 | contig 12041 bp, 8 predicted proteins | sample 1589151 | NCBI WGS metagenome assembly OJAW01 (sample SAMN03283290) | human gut metagenome | biome: human-associated habitat; material: feces | host: Homo sapiens | place: Peru | collected 2012 | reverse complement strand
CATTTCTCAAAATAAGAAATATTATTACGTCGTAATATCTTCTCTATCTTCTTACATTCCTCCAAAGTAACATCTGAACGAAGAACCCTCTCGTTAGTTCCTATCTCTGTCATATTGCCACTCCCATCCTAATAACTATTATATGTTAAATATTTTATGTGAACGCTGTACTGCAAGCATTTTTTCAATTGTTATTCTACCACATTTCCGCTTCCAATTCCACTTAATATAATTAAGTTTTTCATTATATACAATCGCAATAACGGCATTTTTAAATAATTTCTTACATAACACAAAAGACTGTCCGCCGGATTCATGGCAAACAGTCTTTTGGTATATTCAGCTTTTGAAAACCGGCTATACCGGATTACAAAAATTATTCTACTGTATAAATCCAGCCCTTAGGAGCCTCAATCTTGCCCATCTGGATACCTGTTAATGTATCATAAAGCTTCTGGATTGTAGGACCCATCTTCTCCATACCACTTGGAAGACAGATTTCTTTACCGTGATCAACAATCTTTCCTACTGGAGAAATTACTGCTGCTGTACCGCAAAGACCACATTCTGCAAAGTCTTTAACTTCGTCCAAGAATACTTCTCTTTCTTCTACCTCTAAGCCAAGATATTCCTTAGCTACATATACAAGTGAACGACGTGTAATAGAAGGTAAAATGCTTGATGACTTAGGAGTTACAACCTTACCATCCTTTGTAACAAAGAGGAAGTTAGCTCCACCTGTCTCCTCAACCTTTGTTCTTGTTGCTGGGTCAAGGTACATATTCTCTGCATATCCTTCTTCATGAGCTGTAACGATAGCATGTAAACTCATTGCGTAGTTAAGACCAGCCTTGATATGTCCTGTTCCGTGTGGTGCTGCTCTATCAAAATCTGAAACCTTAATTGTTAATGGCTTAGCGCCACCCTTGAAGTATGGTCCAACTGGTGTTGTAAGAATTCTGAACTGATATTCATCAGCAGGCTTAACACCGATAACAGGGTTACTACCAAACATATAAGGTCTTATATATAATGTTGCACCTGAACCAAAAGGAGGTACCCATGCTGCATTAGCCTTTACTGTTTTAGCTACAGCTTCCACAAACTTGTTCTGTGGGTAAACTGGCATTTCAAGTCTTGCACAAGAATCAGCCATTCTTGATGCGTTAAGATCTGGGCGGAACATAACAATCTTACCGTCTTCTGTCGTATACGCCTTAAGTCCTTCAAAGCAAGTCTGTGCATACTGAAGCACACCTGCACACTCATTGATAATGACTCTGTCATCCTCTACAAGTGCACCGTCATCCCATGCTCCATCTTTAAAATTAGCAACAAATCTCTTGTCAGTTTTGATGTATCCAAAACCAAGATTTGCCCAATCAATATCCTTTTTCTCAACCATCTTAGATACTTCCTTTCGTAATATTTAAAAAATTCTTAGATGTATTTTACTGCTGTTAATTTTACAAGTCAATAGAGAATATTTAATCATTTATTATTGACTGGTAAAAGTCAGCATAATCCGTTCTCTTTGCATCTGTAAATGCTATAGCTGTTCTTGGATGCTGGTTTGTCTGTCCTGTAAGCATATACTGTACATCACATCCCCATACAACACCTGACTGTTTCAATGGAATGATTTCCTTCTCAACAAATTTAAGTACAGGGTTTATGTTATATTTAGGATTACGAAGGAATCCCATTAAAAGCTCTGTATAGCAGTTTCCTGCACCTCTTCCCATTCCGCTCATTGTAACATCAAGGTAGCTTACACCGATTGTACAAGCCTCGATTGTATTAGCAAATGCAAGCTGCTGGTTGTTATGTGCATGTATACCGATTGACTTACCATATTTCTCAGCCACTTTAAGGTACTTATCTGCAAGTCTTCTTATCTGCTCTGGGAATAATGAACCATAGCTGTCTACAAGATAAATAACATTTGCCTTGCTCTGTCCTAACAACTCAAGTGCAAGGTCTAATTCATTCTCGCTTGCTGTTGAGATTGCCATGATATTTATAGTCACCTCATATCCCATATCTGCACAGTAATTAATCATTTCAATAGCTGCCGGAATTGTATTAATATATGTGGCAACTCTTACCATATCAATAACACTTTCTGACTTAGGCAAAATGTCTTTCTTATAATCAGTTCTTCCAACATCTGCCATAACTGATATCTTAAGGTCTGTATTATTCTCGCCTACAATATCTCTTATATCCTCTTCGTTACAGAACTTCCACTTACCGAACTTCTTAGGATCGAATAAATCTTTTGATGCCTTATATCCAAACTCCATATAATCAACACCTGCTGCAACATTTGCCTTATATAATTCACGCACAAATTCATCAGAAAACTCAAAATTATTAACAAGTCCTCCATCACGTAATGTGCAGTCAACAACCTTAATGTCCGGTCTGTATGAGACCAACTCGCCCTTCTGTTCCATAACCTAACTTCCTCCTGAATAAATAAATACTCTTCAATGTCTGTATATTCTTCAACCCTTTTGCATCATTTTTCACTTTAAAGCGTTGAAGTTTAAAGCATTAAATTGATAAAATTATAGCACAATACTTTATTTTGTCAACCCATTTAAAATTATCCTCTGCTTTATTACATATTTTTTCTGTTTTTATCTCATTTTCCATGCTTATATGCCTTTATAACTGTCTGTTCATATTTTCCATGAGATTCACAAGTCCATCCAGATATTCCCTTGCATTTCCGTATTTTTTCTTTGTTACTCTCCATATGAACTTCGGTGCTTCGCTTGTTGCCATAAATTTCATGGCTCCGCCAAAACTGTCAACAAATATCTGTATTGCATCGGAATTAATATCAGCCTTAGGATAAACAGTCATTACCGTCTTCCAGCCTGAGGTCTGCCCTGAATCAAGTCCGCCCTTAATCTCCATTATTCCTTTTTTGTGCGCCATAGACTTAATCAGAGCAATTTTAAGAAGATTAACTGCACATTCCGGAACTTGTCCGTATCTGTCACCTAATTCGTCCTTCATATCGCTTAATTCATCTTTGCTTTCAATAGCCGCAATCCTTTTATAAATATCCAGCTTCTGATATTCACTCTTTATATATGATGACGGAATATATGCATCCGCATCTATATCAACCGTAGTTTCAAAGGAATAATCGTTTTTAATGCCCTTAAGGTCATTTACAGCCTCATTAAGCATTTTGCAGTATAAATCATAGCCTACTGCTGCCATATGTCCATGCTGGCTCTTTCCTAGCACATTTCCTGCACCTCTTATCTCTAAGTCTTTCATGGCAATTTTAAATCCTGAACCAAAATCAGAAAACTCTCTTATGGCACTCAGTCTCTTCTCTGCAATCTCACTTAACATTCTGTCTCTTCTATATAGAAGAAATGCATATGCTGTCCTATTGCTTCTACCGACTCTTCCACGCAGCTGATATAACTGTGAAAGTCCGAATTTATCGGCATCCTCGATAATCATGGTATTGCAGTTGGAAATATCCATTCCTGTCTCTATTATTGTTGTCGAAACAAGGACATCAATTTCTCCGTTTACAAACTCATACATTATCTTTTCAAGCATTCTCTTATCCATCTGTCCGTGGGCAAATGCAACATTTGCATCCGGAACCAGCTCCTGGATATGGGCAGCTGCCTCATCTATACTTCTTACTCTGTTGTATACATAATACACCTGTCCGTTTCGTGCCAGTTCCCTGCTTATAGCCTCTCTTATCATCTCATCATTATGCTCTGTTACAAATGTCTGTATAGGCACTCTGTCAACCGGAGGCTCCTCTAAAACGCTCATATCCCTTATTCCCACAAGGCTCATATGAAGTGTTCTTGGAATTGGCGTAGCACTCAAGGTAAGCACATCTATATTCTGTCTTAATTTTTTAATTTTTTCTTTATGTGACACGCCAAAGCGCTGTTCCTCATCGATAATAAGAAGTCCCAAATCCTTAAACTCAACATCCTTGGATAAAATCCTGTGCGTTCCTATTATAATATCGACAAAGCCCTTCTTTAACTCTTCAAGTGTCTTCTTATTCTGTGCTGCACTCTTAAAGCTTGAAACCATTCCTACCGTAACCGGAAAATTCTTCATTCTCTGTTCAAATGTATTAAAATGCTGTGCTGCAAGTACTGTTGTAGGAACAAGATACGCAACCTGTTTTCCCTCCTGAACAGCCTTAAATGCAGCCCTGATTGCTATCTCCGTCTTTCCGTAACCTACATCACCGCATATCAGTCTGTCCATGATACGTCTGCTTTCCATATCCTGCTTTGTATCCTGTATTGCATCAAGCTGATCCTGTGTTTCCTCATAAGGAAACATTTCTTCAAATTCTCTCTGCCATACAGTGTCAGGTCCGAACTGATATCCCTGTTCCTTCTGTCTTGCCGCATATAATGCCACAAGGTCTTTTGCAACTTCTTCAACAGCTCCATGAACCTTGGATTTGGTCTTATTCCACTCCTGTCCGCCAAGCTTATTTAATTTAGGCTTTTTCTCTATGTCCTGACCGGCATATTTCTGAAGACGGTCAAGCTGTGTTGCAAGAACATATAAATTGCTGTTTCCGGCATATTCTATCTTTACATAATCCTTTTCAACACCTTCAACTTTAATCTTTTCTATGCCCTTATAAATTCCAAGACCATGTGTTTCATGCACCACATAATCTCCGACATTCAACTCGTTAAAGCCGGCTATTGCCTTGCCTTCATATTGCTTCTTTTTCTGTTTTCTTTTTTTACCTCCGGTGAAAATATCATTTTCTGCTATTACAACAAAATTAATTAACGGATACTCAAAGCCCTTATGAAGGCTTCCGTAAGTAACCATAACTTCTCCTGTTTTAAGCTCTCTGTCATAATCTTCACTAAAGAAGCTCTCTATTTCAAGGTCTCTTAAATCATCAACAATTCTTGTTGCTCTTGTTCTTGAACTGCACACAATTACAGATTTATAGCCATTTCTTTTATATTTTTTTAAATCATCTGCAAGATATTCAAAGCTGTTATTATATGAACTGATACTCCTTGTATCTATTCTCATAGTATAGTCACATTGCAGACCTATAGGCTTATATTCCAGCGTTGTAAGTAACACTTTCTTATTCTGTGCAAAATTAGCATATATCGCTGAAATATCCCTTATCATATTGGTCTGAACCGGAAGTACATACCCACTTTCAAGTCGGTTTTTCATGCTCTCTGCGTACTCATACGAGATTAAATCCATACGCTCTTTCATGCGATTTGGCTCATCCAGAATAAACAAAGTATCCTCTTTAGGAAAATATGATGCAAATCCCGTAAGCACTCTTGCAAACGCATTTATAAATCTTTCATAATTTCCTGTCCTTTCCATATCAGCCACCATCCTGTTGATATGGTTACAGCTTTCTATGGATTCTTTGCTTCTTTTTTTATTGTTAATTCCAAACTCCTCTAACTGCTTCTGCTGCTCTTTCTTTACCCTTTCTATACCTGAGCTTATTTCCTCGCTGTCCAATATACATTCTGTAGCCGGAAAAATAGTATATTCATTCAGTTTTTCTATCGACCTCTGGCTGCTCACATCAAAATATCTTATTGAATCAACCTCATCATCCCATAATTCTATTCTTACAGGTGCTTCGTCTGTATATGAAAATATATCTATTATTCCACCTCTGACCGCAAACTGTCCCTGAGCCTCTACTAACGCATTTCTTTCATATCCTAAGGTAACCATCTGCTTTACAAAATCATCAATGTTTATAATTGACCTTTTGTTTATATTTATGCAGGCTTCCTTATACACCTCAACAGGTATAAGCATGTCAGCAAATGCATCTATAGTTGTAACCACCGTAAGATGATTCTCTTCTTCCTGCGATGCATTTTCATTTTCTATAATCTTATTAATACATCTGAGTCGTTCTGCGACAATCTGGTTTCCGTGTACGTCAGCACTATAGAATATAATATCCTTTGCCGGATAATATACAGTATTCTTATTAAAAAATGCAGCATCCTCACACATTTCACGGGCTTTTGCCTCATCATATGTCACAATTACATTATATCTGTAATTCTTTGATAACGCCTGTGCCATATGAACTTTCTGAGTATCTATGCAACCACTTATCATCGCTGTCTTTTCACCTGAAAGACATTTATTCAAATGCTCTGTTCCTGCAAGTACTTCTACAGGTTTAAAAAACGTATTCACAATCAACCTCCGTTATATTTGTTCATTGCGCTTTCTATTCCTTCTGACATTATACATTCTACTGCTTCACACGCCTTTTTATTACCTTCCCTTAAGGCTGCAAATTCTTCAGAAGGAAATTTTCCAAGCACCCAGTCTGCAAGATCCCATCCCTTTGGTTTATCTCCGACACCAAACTTAATTCTCTTAAATCCGTCAGAGCCAAGATGTGCTATGATACTTTTTATTCCGTTATGTCCGCCGGCACTTCCCTTGGCGCGTATTCTTAATTTGCCCGGTACAAGGCTTATATCATCAAATATCACAATCAGCTCATCAATATCGACCTTATAATAATCCATGACATCACGAATGCATTCGCCCGAATTATTCATATATGTCATAGGCTTTACAAGAATGACCTTCTGGCCATCTATAACGCCTTTGCCAATCATTCCCTTATGTTTAGCTGTATCTATACTTATATTATGTTTATCTGCAAGTTCATCAATTACAGAAAATCCTGCATTGTGTCTTGTTCCCATATACTGAAGTCCCGGATTTCCCAAACCCGCTATTATATACATATGACTGCCTCCTATCAAATATTACAACGACTGTATCTTATTTATTATAGCATTTTTTTAACAATAAAAACAACTGCGATACTCATGATAGGTTTGCCTGTCGACAATATCACGCGTTACCGCAGTTGTTTGTTATTTGTTATTATAATGTTGTGTTAATCTGGAATATCTACCTTTTATTCCTCAACTTCTTCTGCATTTTCATATTCTTTAAGAATAATCTGCTGAAGCATATCTCTTGTTGCTGTGTTGATAGGATGAGCAATATCACGATATTCGCCTTCTGTTGATTTACGGCTTGGCATTGCTATGAATAAGCCTCTTTCTCCTTCAATAACCTTGATATCGTGTACTACAAATTCATTATCAATAGTTATTGAAACAACTGCCTTCATCTTACCTTCTTTAGCTATTTTTCTTACCCTTACATCTGTTATATTCATATTTTGCCCCTTCTGACCATTGCAGGTCTTTCTAATAGTATGTAGGTCCGTTCTCCATAACAATCTGAACGCCTGTCTCACCAACATAACGTGAATTAGCTTTAATAGTGCTGTTGCTCTCTATTATGCAATTCTCTATATAAGCATTATCACCAATATATGCATTATTCATAATAATACAATTCTTAACTACACTGTTATTTCCGATATATATCTTCTTAAACAATACCGAATTATCAACTGTACCGTTGATTATACAGCCACATGATACAAGGCTGTTCTTTACATTCGCGCCAAAGTTATATTTAGCTGGTGGAAGATCCTCCACTTTAGAATAAACATCTGGATATTGTTTAAAGAAGTAATCTCTTACATCTTTCTTAAGGAAATCCATGTTAGTCTTGTAATATGCATCTACTGTTGAAATATTGCTCCAGTATGTATTAAGCTTATATCCGTATATCTTCTTGATATTCTTATATCTTACAAGAATATCCCTTACGAAATCATGTCGGTCTTCCTCTGCTGCCTTTTCAAGCAGTTCAATAAGAAGACGTCTTCTAATAACATAGATACCTGTTGATACTGTTGACAAATTAGTCTCAAGTGGTTTCTCATCAATATCTGTTATTCTTCCATCGTCTGTCATTGCAACAACCCCATATCTTCCAATGTCAGAACGATCTTCAAGCTTCTTGACTACAACCGTAATATCTGCCTTTTTCTCTATATGATACTCAAGCACTTTATTATAATCCAGCTTATATACGCCATCACCAGATGCAATTACTACATAAGGCTCATGGCTCTGCTTTAAGAACTGGATATTCTGATGAAGTGAATCTGCTGTTCCTCTGTACCAATAGCTGCTCTCTGCTGTTATTGTAGGTGTGAAAACAAACAGACCTCCCTGCTTTCTTCCGAAATCCCACCACTTTGATGAACTCAAATGTTCATTAAGTGACCTGGCATTATACTGGGTAATAACCGCAACCTTCTGAATATGTGAATTAGACATATTACTCAATGCAAAATCAATAGCTCTGTAGCTTCCTGCTACCGGCATGGCTGCTATAGCTCTCTTGTTAGTCAGCTCACGCATCATTTTGTTATTTCCGCCGGCTAAAATTATTCCTATCGCTTTCATTAATTATCACCTGCCTTAATTATTATGCCGCCGCTGGCCAGCTCATTATTATTATAATCCGCCAATGTCGTTTCTCCAGATATAGCTGTATTCTTACCAACTTTGACACCATCAGGAATCACTGAGCATTCTCCGATTGTTACAAGTCCTGAATTATATATCTTAGGCAGTTTGACATTCTCAACTTCTTCGCCTACACCAAGCTCAACATTAGAGCCAACCTTAACTTCCTCAGCTATAATTGCCTTATTAACTACAGTGTTACTTCCAATTACAGAATTATTCATAATAATAGAATCACGTACTACTGCGCCTTCTTCTATCGTAACTCCTGCACCGATAACCGAATTATATACCTTTCCATATATTTCCGTTCCATCTGCTATAATGCTCTTCTCAATGTACGCATCCTCAGCAATGTACTGTGGAGGAATAGTGTCTGTTCTTGTATATATTTTCCAGAATTCTTCATATAAATTAAATACCGGAATAATATCTATAAGTTCCATATTAGCTTCCCAATATGAGCTTAATGTTCCTACATCCTTCCAATAGCTGTTATATTCATAAGCAAATATTCTCTTATTATTATTGAAACAATATGGAATTACATGCTTACCAAAGTCACATTCATTCTGGTCTTTAAGCTTAATTAAAGCATCCTTTAATACTTTCCAGCTAAATATGTAAATACCCATAGATGCAAGATTGCTCTTAGGATTAGCAGGCTTCTCCTCAAATTCGGTAATTCTGTTATCATCATCTGTAACAACTATACCAAATCTGCTTGCCTCTTCCATAGGAACTGGCATTGCTGCTATTGTTATATCAGCATTGTTCGCCTTATGATAATCCAGCATAATCTTGTAATCCATCTTATAAATGTGATCACCTGAAAGTATAAGTACATAATCAGGATTATACTGTTCCATATATTCAATATTCTGATATATGGCATTAGCTGTACCTGTATACCACTCACTATTGGTACTCTTTTCATATGGAGGAAGAACTGTTACACCTCCGACATTACGATCCAGATCCCAAGGAATACCAATTCCGATATGTGTGTTTAATCGTAATGGTCTGTACTGCGTAAGTACACCTACTGTATCAATTCCTGAATTAATACAGTTACTTAATGGAAAATCGATTATTCTGTATTTTCCACCAAATGAAACCGCTGGTTTAGCCACCTTAGCTGTCAGGACACCTAATCTGCTTCCCTGACCACCAGCCAAAAGCATTGCAATCATTTCTTTTTTAATCATGCTACCACCTCTGATGTTATTTATACTGCTTTATGATAAATAGATTATATCATACTTCTTTAATTAAGTAAAAATATTTTTTAATTTTTTTAAAATATTTTTCTTTTTTCAAAACAATTTGTCGAATATTGTATGCATAATATTTACAATTTTATTATTTGCAAAAAGTTTTCAAACTATATTTTGTGTCTTGTATTATTAAAAAATACAATTTGTGCTTTTATTTCTATAATTTGGCTTTGAAAATTTTGATATAAGATATATAATTATCTTTAGAAATTTAAGATTATTTCAAGGAAGGTATGTATATGTTCAAAATTAATTTTAATCAGCCAATACATGTTCATTTTATTGGCATAGGCGGAATAAGTATGAGTGGTCTTGCAAAGATTCTCATAGAAAAACATTTTACCGTGTCTGGTTCTGATTCAAAGGAATCTGAACTTACTAATGAACTCAAGAAGGACGGATGCTTAATTTCCTGTCCTCAATCCGCAGATAACATTACTGATGATATCGACCTTATTGTATATACAGCAGCTATACACCCTGACAATCCGGAATTTAAGGCAGCCATACAGTCTGGGAAGCCTGTCATGACAAGAGCGGAGCTTCTTGGTCAGATTATGACTAACTATAATACCGCAGTAAATATAGCAGGAACTCACGGCAAAACAACTACAACTTCAATGCTTACAGAAATTCTCCTTGCTGCACATAAGGACCCCACAATATCAGTCGGAGGTATCTTAAACAGCATCGGCGGAAATATCCGTGTAGGTAAATCCGACATATTTGTTACAGAAGCCTGTGAATACACCAACAGCTTTTTGTCATTCTTCCCCACAATGAACATAATACTTAATGTTAAAGAAGACCACCTTGATTTCTTTAAAGATATAAATGATATCCGCAGCTCATTTAAACTCTTTACTGAAAAGCTTCCTGATAACGGAACATTAATCATTAATTCGGACATTGATGATTATGAATATTTTTATAAGGACAAAAAATGCGAAGTAATAACTTTCGGTTCGCAGCCTGATAAGAGTAACTACAGCGCCACAAACATTTCTTATGATAACAGCGGCTGCTGTTCTTACACACTTGTCCATGATAATAAGGAATTATGTAACATTACCTTAAGTGTTCCGGGAATCCACAATGTCTATAACTCTCTTGCAGCAATTGCAGCCGCAGTCAAAATGGACATTAATATAGAAGATATACAAAGTGGTCTGTTAAAGTTCACAGGAACTAACAGACGTTTCCAGAAAAAAGGTGTGTTAAACGGATTTACTATCGTTGATGATTATGCTCATCATCCTGACGAAATCAAAGCAACTCTTAATTCCGCAAAGCATTTTCCTCATAACAAAATATGGTGTGTATTCCAGCCTCACACATACACCCGTACCAAGGCACTTCTTGATGGTTTCGCCGAAGCTTTAAGCCTTGCAGACACCGTTGTCCTTGCAAAAATATATGCAGCAAGGGAAACTGATACCCTTGGCATCAGCTCACAGGATGTATGCGATAAAATCAAAGCTCTCGGAAAAGAATGTTACTATTTTGAAACCTTTGAAGAAATTGAAAAATTTTTATTAAAAAATTGTATCAACGGTGATTTGTTGATAACTATGGGTGCAGGCGACATATATAAAGTCGGTGAAGACCTCTTAAAATAATAATTTTGTTCAAAGCAACCGCTTTTCAACAAAGTTATCCACATTATCCACATGAAAATGATGATAAGTCATATATTTTCATGTGGATTTCTTTGTGGACAACTTTAATCTACAAAATGTGTTTTACCCACACTTTACAAATATTTTATAATTTTATCCACAATATCCACAATATCCACAACCTATTTTCCCCATTTCTGCCATGCTTTCCATTTAATTTTTGCTGTGTTATAATTCTAATTACGATATATTTTAGTTAAATGGTATGGAGATTTATTTATGAAAAAGCTTGTTTTATCTAATAGTAACAGCGGTTATACTTCCGTTGCAGATGTCTTTATAGAGAATTATGTTCCATCATCTAATGGTGAATTTGTTAAGATTTATCTTTACCTTTTATATCTTTCAGGTAAATCTGCAACTGATGTCTCCATTGCCGGTCTCGCAGACACTTTCAACCAGACAGAGAACGATATTCTGCGCGCATTAAGATATTGGGATAAGCTCGGTGTAATCACCCTCTCAGGCGATGATAACGGTTCAGAGCCATCAGGCATATGTATTAACAGTCTTACAGACTCACACAATGCAATATCTGAAGCCACAATACCAAACAATAATCCTGAGACTACAACAGCATCTGATACAGCCGTTACATTTAACACAGTACACGGTACTGAAATAACCGG
>OJAW01001731.1_pt1 | contig 12048 bp, 9 predicted proteins | sample 1589151 | NCBI WGS metagenome assembly OJAW01 (sample SAMN03283290) | human gut metagenome | biome: human-associated habitat; material: feces | host: Homo sapiens | place: Peru | collected 2012 | reverse complement strand
GATGTCGCGCTCCGAGACGGGCGAAAAGACGAAGTTCAACTTCAAGAACATCCTGATAAATCCGGGCACTATATCGCTCATAATCGGCTTGCCGCTGTATCTGCTGAAGATAAGATTGCCCAATGTCATAGAAGCGCCGATAGACTATCTTGCCGCGCTCAACACACCCGTGGCGATGCTGATTTTCGGCACATATCTCTCGAACGCGAAGATAAAATCCGCGCTCAAAGAGTGGCGGATACTCTGCGTTGCGCTGATAAAGCTCGCGGTGATACCGCTCATATGCCTCGGTGTTTTCAGACTCTGCGGCATCACGGGAGCGCTGCTGACCGCAATGATAATCGCGGCGAGCGCACCGCCCGCAAACATAACAGTCGTCTTTGCGGCGAAGTACAACAAAGACACGGGTCTTGCGTCCCAAACGGTCGCAATAGTCAGCTTCATTTCCATAGTGACCATGCCGCTACTTATCGGTCTTGCGAGTACAATGTAACAAACAAAAAGAGAGCCGGAAAATCCGGATGCTCATAAAATAATTTCAGTCCCGACAGTAATATCTGCCGGGACTTTTTACGTATATGATACGATTAAACGGAGCGATAGTCTGGGATTTGTAGGTGTAAATGTCGATGATAAACGGCTATCGCAATATTACAAATCGGCACAATCATGTAGGGGCGGATATTATCCGCCCGCGAACTTGCAGTAATTTTGTCGTTTACAATTCGTAGGGACAGCCCTTGCGGCTGTCTGCTATCGGCGCAGCCGATACAGAGCCATAGCAGTTGTGGTTTATTAGTAATTGGCTTTTACCTTCGCTACACACCATAATCAAATGATATATACTTCCCGCGTTTCGGCATTTTCTTTTTATTTGAAAAAGAAAATGCCTGCAAAAGAAAAGCAAACTTGCTTCAGTTTGTTTAGCTTTGCTGAAATTTTGTATCGGCTATCGCCGATAACGGACAGCCGCAAGGGCTGTCCCCACAAACGGTCGCAATAGACATTTCGAGAATTTTGTGCCGCTGTCGCGGCATCGGTGCGTCGAGTCGCCGCACCATACAAGTTCTGTATCAATAATTTTGTGCAAACTTTGCAGGCGGATGATATCAGCCACTACAGCATACATTCCATTTATTACATCGAGCAAAGTGAAACAATCCCTCAGTCTCGGCTTTCGCCAAGCCAGCTCCCTTTACACAAGGGAGCCGAAGCAAAATTTCACATTGTAATAAAATTCGCTTGCGAAGTTTGTTTCACCAAACCTTTCGTGCCGCTGTAGCGGCAGCGGTGCGCCGAGATAGCCGCACTCTGCAAGGTGCATACTGATAATTCCCGAGCACCTTGAAAATTAAACAGAGCCTAAAGCAAAAACCGGACAAGAGAAACAGGCGTTTCAGCCTGTACCCTTATCCGGCGTATCATTTCTGTTGAACGATCTGCCCTCCGAGCAACGGAGCTTATTCTACTATATGTTGCTTTTAAAGTCAAGCGTTTTTGTTTTCCGTCTCCTGCGCTTCGTTGTGCGCCTTTATCGCGGCGGTTATCTCCTTGTCGTTATAGAAGATATAGACAACGACTGAAATCGCGACGAAAATCATTGCTACAAGCGCCGTGTTGCGCACTCCCGCGCTCGTTGCGGCGCCCGTACCGTCTGCGCCCTTGCCGAGCAGGAGAGAGCACGCGATAACAACTATCGCCTGGCACATCTTGTTGGCAAAGTTGCGCGCGGCGAAGAACATACCCGCTCTGTTCTGTCCGGTCTTTATCGAGTCGTACTGCGCGAGATCCGCGAAGATAGACGAGGGGATTATGTTCGTTATCGCTATGGGCATGGCTATAACGAGTCCGATGAGTATCGCGAACGGCTTCGCGCCGATGGCGTCGATAACAAGGTTGTAGTTAAAAATAGCGCAGTAGAGCAGAACATATGTTATGCACGCGCCGAGAAGCAGCGGCTTCTTGCCGACCTTGCGCGCCAATATATTGACGAGCGGATAGGTCATTATGCCGACGCCTATTGATATAACCGAGACATATGTCACCCACTCGTCGCCGAGGTTCAAGAGATTTGTTATGTAATAGACCTCAGCGGTGTTAAAGAAGGTGAACGCTATCCACATGATAAGATAACCCACGGTGATTATCGCGAAGTTCGGATAAGAGACGGTCGCCTTGAGTGCATCCCAGATGGACTGGTGATATTCTTTCGGCTCGACATAGTCCTTCTCTTTGATAACAAAAGCCGGGATGAGCGCCGATATTCCGCCGAGCACGCAAAACACGATGAACGGAATGCGCAGAGCCCATATCTCCTCGATGCCGTTTTTCATCAGTATGCTCTTTATCATAGATGTGCAGAATACCATCGCCGACGAGACAACATAGAGCAGGCTGACTACAGAATAGAGGAACACTCTCTTGCGCGGCTCGGCGACAACCTCCGCCTGGAGCGCGCTGTAGGGAATGTTATAGAGCGTCGAGAACAGGTAATAGAGCGCGAGCATCACGCCGACCCATATGGCGTTTATGACGCTCGAACCCGACACGGGCGGGAAGAAGATAAGCAGGCAGAACAGCCCGTAAGGGATAGCCGACCAACGCATAAAAGATATGCGTCTGCCGCTCTTTGCCTTGCTGTTGTCCGAAAGGCTCGCGACCCACGGGTCTGTAACAGCGTCGATAACCGTGCCGATTCCGCGGATTATCGCCATAGTCAGCGCAGCTTTCATAAAAAACTGCGGCAGAGTTGTGTTCGAGTTCGTGGGGATGAAGAAGGTCAGCAGGTATGTTGTAATAATACCGTTGATAAGTCCTCTTGCAAAATCTCCGAGGCACAGGGCGAAGATCTTGCCGTTTGTTATTTTTTTCATTGTTTCTCTCTCCTCCCGCCGTCTCCGGCTATTTTGAGAAATTTTTCGCGAAGATGCTTTCTGAACAGCTCGGGCTCTTCGCTCAACGGGCGGTGAGCCGAGTTTTCAAACCAAATTAAGTCTTTGTCCGGCGCTTCTATCGAATCGTAGTAATTCTGAATCAGCGCCGCGGGGGTGTTTTCGTCGCGCCGCCCCTGGAATATATAATAGGGCATCTCAAATGTATGGAGCTGGGTGGTGAAATCATAGTTGACGAGCGTCGGCCACATCTGCGTCAGGCAGAGCTTATAGCCTTTCGCCGCGCCGTATTTGTCTTTTATGCTGAGCTCCGTCGAGAGCAGCATCGGCAGGACGGTTCCTTTGAAGTAGCTCTCTTTTTTGACTGTGTGTCCGCCGTATTTCCCGAGTATGCGCCGCTGGGTCATGAGCCCCTCGAACACCGGCTTATACTGCCCGTTGACGGGCGGACCGACCTGTTCGAGCTTGGCTATGCTCTCCGAATCGTTCGCCTCTTTCGCCTTTCTCATCGCAAAGGCATAGGACAGATTCTCGTTTTCGACTCCGTTGACGACCTGGCCGTAGCCGATATATCCGGCTATCTTATCCGGCATGCGGGCGCAGGCGAATGTGCCGAGCTCGGTGCCCCAGCTGCCGCCGACGATAAATATTTTCTCCTTGCCGAGCGTTTTGCAGAGCCATGTGATAAGCTCGGCGCAGTCGGATATCAGCTGTTCGAGCGTCAGGCTCTCTGGGTCGCAGCCGAAATACGAGCCGCCCGTTCCGCGCTGATCCCATGCGACGACCGTGAAATCGTCCGTCAGCCCGAAGCCGTCTTTAGCCATGTCGTGGCGGTTGGGCACGCCCGGTCCTCCGTGGAGAAACAGAATGACCGGATTTTCATTTTTCGTTCCCCAAATGTGAATCGTCTGCTCAAGCCCGCCGAGCGTCACGCGCTCCTTGCGGTCTATCGGATATCCGCCCACAGAAAACACCTCACTTGTATCAATAGTCTAATTGTAGCACCTTTCGGCGCGCAAACCAATAAACAAATTATAAAGAATGGAGCCGCCCGAACGGGCAGCCCCAAAATATAAATTAATTTGCTATATATTTGCTGTTTACCGCAGGCACATCGAACTCGCCATAACATTTGAATCCGGCAGCAGGTGAGCGCTCAAGCTCAACATAGAATCTGTAATACGGCACGAAATATGCGTCCATGGGGTCTATGGAATAGACAAGCTCGACTTTTTTTATCTTCTCGCGCGTGACCACGCCGTTTTCTATTCCGTCCGCCGAGCCGGAGATATATTCGCCGTCGAGCAGAAGCTTTTCGGCCTCTTTATACGATATTATCGGATAATTGCCGAGCTTCCTCGCGCCGTCAACGGAACTGATTCTTATTGATTCGAGCCCGCCGTTTTCGTTTATATCAAAATACACGCTCCCGAAATTATAGCTTTTTACTCTTTTCAAATTGCCGCCCGAGCCATCATAGATGCGGTATTCGGCGCTCTCCGCGCCGTTTATATCATAGTCGGAGGTGACGCAGAGCACGGGATTTTTGAAGCCTATTACAGAAGAATACTTTTTGATAAAATATTCGGCGGCATCGCGCCCCGTGCCGTTTCCCGCGGCAGACTCGGAAAAGCTTATACTGACCCCGCCCGTCGCAAACGCCGATATCAAGCCGATATCCGTCTCGGCTCTGACGGCATAGAGCGAATCTTCGGCAACCACCCAACCGGAATCCGGCATGGCCTCACGTGTCACGGATTTTATCTCCACACCCAGTTTTTCGGCGGTTTTATTGATATTGTCAAGCATATCGTCATAGCTCAGCGACTGTGTGTTTTTATATACGGGCAGCCGCTTTAAATTCATATCCGCGCTCCACGGGTTTCCCGTAATATATTCGCTCATGTCGCGGACGATAATTTCGTGCGCTCCCGCGCCCAAGCCAGAAGAACCGTCGGCATTGAGCGGTATCTTTTGCAGCCTCGCGGGGCTTATCAGCCAATAGCCCAGGAACACCGCCGCGGCTATGCAGAGACACGCTGCCGCCGTCAGCCAACGGACGGCACTGCGCGGTTTTTGTCTTTCAAAGTCCGTTTTTTTCGGCGCAGCTTCGGATATAAACCGATCGTCAACGCCGCCGAGTGCGTCAAATATATCTTTGTTTTTCATATCGCAAAGCCCTCCTTTTCGAGAAAACTCCTGAGGCTGTCCCTCGTCCGCTTGAGGGACATTTTCACCGCGCCCTCGGTCATTCCACGCTCTGCGGCTATCTCCGATATGCCAAGCATATACCAATAGCGCTGGACGAAAATTATTCTTCTCTCTCGCTCGAGCGACTCCAAAAATCGGTTCACCGCATCGCGCAACAGAGCCGCATCTGCCTGTATTTCGGTGTTTTCATTCCCCGGAACACACTCCGAAAGCTCATCGAGGGCAAGATTAAAATGCTTCTCGCCGCGCTTTTTGGAGCGGCGGGCTTTGAGCATATTCAGCGCGGAATTTCTCGCTATCCTGCCGAGATATGCGCCGAGATTTTCCGGTCTGTTCGGCGGAATGGAGTTCCACGCGCCGAGCATGGCGTCGCTGACGCACTCCTGTGCGTCCTCGCGGCACCGCACAACGGCATATGCAATCGTATAGCAATAACTCGAATATTTTTCTTCGAGCCGCGTCACGGTCTTTTCGTCGCGGGCAAACAGTCCGTCAACGAGCAGCTTATCTTCCATATTCCGCCTCCTCGCTTTTGAAATCCTCTCACCCTTAAAGACAGCAAAAAGTGCTTTAGGTAACGCGTGATTTTGCCTTTATTTTTATATTATCATATACTTTGCGTTTTGAAAAGAAAAAACGCCCCGAAGAAGCACTTCGGAGCGTCATATAAATTATATTTTATCAGCCGCCGAGATAGGCTTTAACTATCTCTTCGTTGTTGAGCAGATCCTGCGCGGTGCCCTCTGCGGTTATTGCGCCGGTTTCGAGGACATAAGCGCGGTCGGAGATGGAGAGCGCTTTTTTCGCGTTCTGCTCGACGAGCAGAATGGTCGTGCCGGACTTGTGATAGTCCTTGATTATCTCGAACACCTGATCGACAAACAGCGGGGAGAGACCCATCGACGGCTCATCGAGCATGAGCAGCTTCGGGTGGCTCATCATAGCTCTGCCCATTGCGAGCATCTGCTGCTCGCCGCCGGAAAGAGTGCCCGCTATCTGCGACTTTCTCTCGCCGAGGCGGGGAAAGCGGGTGCAGATCTCGTCGATATCCTCTTTTATCTTCTTTTTGTCCTTCTGCGTATATGCGCCGAGGAGCAGGTTTTCGTAGACGGTCAGCTCCTGGAACACGCGGCGACCCTCGGGCACCTGGCTCATTCCCATGCCGACCAGCTTATGACCCGGAATCTTGTTTATCTCGTTTCCGTCATAGACGACGGAGCCGCTCTTTATCGGAATGAGGCGCATGATGCTCTGCATCGTGGTGGTCTTGCCCGCTCCGTTTGCGCCGATGAGCGAGACTATCTCGCCCTGATCGACATGGAAGCTGATGCCCTTGAGCGCTCTTATAACGCCGTAATAGACCTGAAGGTCCTTGACTTCTAACAATGCCATGACTTTTCCCCCTTATTCACCGATATACGCCTTTATGACCTCGGGGTCACTCAGCGCGTCCTCTGTCTTGCCCTGCGCGAGCACTGTGCCGAAGTTGAGCACGGTTATCTCATCGCAAAGACCCGACACGAACTTCATGTCGTGCTCGATAAGAAGTATGGTCATGTCAAACTCGTCTCTTATGCGCCTGACTATGTCCATCAGATCCTCTGTCTCGTGGGGGTTCATGCCCGCCGCCGGCTCGTCAAGGAGCAGCAGGCACGGATTGGTCGCGAGAGCGCGGGCTATCTCAAGCTTTCTCTGCTTGCCGTAAGGCAGGTTGCAGGCGAGGTTGTTTCGCTCGTCATAGAGATCGAAGATGCGGAGTATCTCCTTTGCCTTGTCGCGCATCGCCTTCTCCGTCTTGTAGTGCTTCGGGAGGCGGAAGATGCTCGAGAAGATATCGCATTTGAACTCGGGCTGATTGTGCAGACCGACGAGGACGTTTCTTATCACGCTCATGTTGTTGAACAAGCGGATGTTCTGGAATGTTCTCGCGATGCCCTTGTGGTTTATCTGCTCCTGGCTCTTGCCGCGGAGCTCTTCGCCGTTTAGGTAGAAAGTTCCGGTGGTGGGCTGATAGACGCCGGTGAGCATATTGAAGACCGTTGTCTTGCCCGCTCCGTTGGGTCCTACGAGACCGTAGAGCTGCTTTTTCTTTATTTTCAGATCGACATTCTCGACCGCTTTCAGTCCGCCGAAGGAAATGCCGAGATCCTTTGTTTCAAGAACATATTCAGCCATTTTTCTTTCCTCCCTTTTGCGGCTTGTCGGGGACATATTCCTTGCCCTGCTGCATATCGACAGAGAGGATTTCGTCCATGGAGATCTTTGTGGGGACGTTGCTCCACTCGCCCTTGTCGTCGCTGATATCCTCGGGCTTGCGCTTCTTGTCCGCGATGCGCGCCATGATGAAGCGCGGAGCGAGCTTCTCTTTTATGCGGGTGAACGCGGGAGCGTTGTTGAAGATAACGAGGCAGATAAGAATGAGCGCATAGATAAGGTACTTGAGTGCCGCGAGGTCGCCGGAGAGCTTGCTCTGGAGCTCGAAGTTGATTATCGTGATGAGCGCGGCGGAGATTATCGAACCGTTGATGCTTGCCATGCCGCCGAGGACGACCATGACGAGGATCTCGATAGAGTAGTTATACGAGAACACCGAATACTGGACGGGCGTGATGTAATGCGCATAGATAACGCCTGCGACGCCCGCGAAGAATGCGGAAAATACGAACACAAAGAGCTTGTAGAAGGTCACGTTTATGCCCATTGCCTTTGCCGCTATCTCGTTGTCGCGTATAGCGGTTATCGCTCTGCCGTGCTTCGAGCGGATAAGATTGTTTATCATGAACAGGACGATGAGCACGACAACAAAAGCGACGATATAGAGCGAGGTATCGTTCCTCGTATCATACTTTATCGTGTTCGTGCGAAGACCCATTGCCTTGCCGAAAACATCGAGGTTCTTGAATATTGTTCTGACTATCTCGCCGAAAGCGAGGGTTACTATCGCGAGGTAGTCGCCTTTGAGTCTGAGCGCGGGAAGTCCGACGATGAGACCGAATATTGCGGCTATCACGCCGCCGGCGAGCATGCTGATTATGAGCACCAGAAGCTTGCTGCCGATAACATTAGAGAGCTGAATGGCTATGTATCCGCCGAGATATGCGCCGACGCACATGAAGCCCGCGTGACCGAGCGACAGCTCGCCGAGGAAACCGACGACGAGGTTCAGGGAAACGGCGAGGATGATGCTGTAAGCTATCTGGACGAGCAGGGTCGACGCCGAGCGCTGGAGGTTGCCGGTCAGCTGGAGAATGACCGACACGCCGAGGACGGCGATGACCATTATATAGCTGATGTAATTTTTGAGCTTGAATTTGCTTTCTGTCTTTGTTTTACTCATCAATTACACCTTCTCTCTTCTCTTCTTGCCGAGCAGACCGATGGGTCTTACAAGAAGGATCAAAATCAAAAGACTGAATTCAACGGCAGTGGTATAGGGTGCGAGGACGGGGACGGCAAGGCATATCTTCTCGATAACGCCGAGGAGCACGCCGCCGATCATCGCGCCGGGGATGGAGCCGATGCCGCCGATAACCGCCGCGGTGAACGCCTTGATGCCGGGCATCGAGCCGAGGGTCGGCTCCGCAGTCGGTATCTGGAAGAGATAGAACACGCTCGCGAACGCGGCGAGAGCCGAGCCGATTGCAAAGGTGACGGTAATTATCTTGTTGACATTTATGCCCATGAGCTGAGCCGCGCCCCTGTCTTCGGAGACGGCAAGCATGGCGCGTCCGGTCCTGGTCTTTTTGATGAACAGGGTCAGGGCAATCATTATAACCGCGCTTATGCCCATGGTGAGGATCGAGCTGACGCTGACATTGGTGCCCGCAATGCTCACCGCGCCGAGCGAGGGCAGAGACACGCTCTGCGCCTTTGCGCCGAAGATGAGCTGCGCGATACTCTGAAGCAGGTAGCTGACGCCGATAGCGGTTATCAGAACCGCGATGGGGGTAACGCCTCTCAGGGGTCTGTAGGCAACCTTTTCGATAATAATACCCATCAGCGTGCAGACTATAACAGATGCCAGAACGCCGATAGCGAGATTTCCGCCCGCCGCCAGCGTTGTGAAAACGGCATATGCGCCGACCATGATGATATCGCCGTGGGCAAAGTTGAGCATCTTCGCGATGCCGTAAACCATCGTGTAGCCCAGTGCTATGAGGGCGTAGATGGCGCCGAGGCTGAGTCCGTCAAATATAACACTCATAATAAACCTAACGCTCCTTTAGAATGGGAGAAACTTGAACTGCCGAAAGAAAAACAGAAAACGGCAGGAGAATACACTTCCCCTGCCGTTCAAAAACCAATAAATATAAATTTTAGAAATTAATAGTTATCAGCCAAGCTCAACAATAACGGGGACCTTGTTGCAGGCGCCGCTGGCTTCCCAGGTCATCTTGCCGGTAACTCCGTCATAGGAGAAGTCGGAGGCGGTGACAGCCTTTGCCATAGCAGTACCGAGAGCCGTGGGATCGACCTTGACGTTGTTAACGCCGGTCTTCTTCATAGCGTTGAAGACTGCATAGACTGCATCGTAAGCGTCAGCCGCGAACTGGTCGGGGAGAGCGTTGTACTTTGCCTTGTAGGAATTTACGAACTTCGAAACCTTCTCTTCCTTGCTGTTGACATCGAAGGGGGTGATGTACTTGATCTGATTCTTAACGGAGGAGTCGATCTGGCTGGCTACGCCGTCAAGTCCGTCACATCCGAAGAGAACCGCGTTGCAGCCCTTGGAAGCGCAGGTCTTTGCAATAAGTCCCGCCTCGGTGTAGTAGATGGGAAGGAAGATAACGTCGCAATCTTTAAGAGCGGCAACCTGAGTGGAGAAGTCTCTCTTGTTCTCCTTGTCGAAGGTCTGCTCGATGTAGGAGACGCCGAGCTCGTTCATCTTTGCCTTGAATGCATCGTAGATGCCCTGCGAATAAGTGTCGGAGGTATCGTAGATAGCGCCGATCTTCTTATACTTCGAGGTAAGCTCCTGAGCGGCAAGCGTGCCCTGGTCGGGATCGCCGAAGCAGACGCGGAAAGCGGTATCGCCGGTCTCGATAACAGAAGCTGCGGAAGCGGAGGGAGTCATGAAGAAGATGCCGTACTCAGCAGCTGCGGTGCCGAAAGCCTCGCAGGATGCGGAGGTAACGGCGCCGAGGGAGACCTGCATGCCGCCCTCAAGCAGGGAGGTGAAGCCCTGACCTGCCTCAACGGCTCCGGCCTTGTCGTCCTTCATGTCGAACTTGAAGTTTACTCCGTTGAGACCGCCTGCGGCGTTAATCTCGTCAACGGCTAGCTGAGCGCCGTTGCGCACGGAGTTTCCGTATGATGAAGCGTCGCCGGTCAGAGGGCCGGTTGCGCCGATAACATATTCGGTGTTGTTAGCTGTGTACTCGCCAACCTTGGTAAGATCGGCGTCTGTCTTGGTATCGCTGCCGCCGTTTTTGCCTGAGCATGCGGTGAAGCCGCACATCACGAGAGCAAGAGCGAGGACTAATGCAAATACTTTTTTCATAAAAATCCTCTTTTCTTTCCTGTTTTTTATTTTTATTCTCGGCGTCGCCCGACAACTGCGGCGCAAAAAATCGGATATAATGAGGGCAATTGTGAATTACCTTCAATTTTTATTGATTATACTTTCGTATGAGCCTATTGTCAATACTCATAAAAATTTTCGCTTTTTTTAATAAAAATGACGAAAATCAGGAAAATCGCTTTATCACTTTTAACAACTGAAATGTTCCGTCAAAACAAATTGATTGTCAGAGTCCCGTCAGCGGATTATTTTGCCTTTCCCATAGCCTTGACGCGGTCGAACTCGTCGGTTATCTCCTTGGAGGGAGCCTTGGTGCAGAGGCTGACTATAACCATCAAGACAAGACCGACAAGGAACGCGGGGAGCAGCTCATATATGCCGAACACGCCGCCGATGGGTTTGATGAGATATTTCCAGATAAAGACCATCGCGCCGCCCGACACCATACCGGCGATCGCTCCGGGGAGCGTGGTGCGCTTCCAGAACAGGGAGCAGATAACGAGCGGACCGAAAGCCGCGCCGAAGCCCGCCCATGCGAACGAGACTATGCCGAATACCGAGCTGTCGGGGTTGCGGGCGATTATTATACCCAGGATAGCTATGCCGATAACGGTAAGACGCGCTGCGAGCATACTCTTCTTCTCGGATATCTTGAGGTGGAACGCCTCACGCAGTATGTTCTCGGACACGCTCGAAGCGGCGGCGAGAAGCTGGGAGTCGGCGGTGGACATCGTGCTCGCAAGAATACCCGCGAGGATAAGACCCGCCATGATAGCCGGGAACGCGCCGTAGGTCGAGAGCAGGTGCGCGACGCGGACTATAATAGTCTCGGTGTCGTTGCCGTGGAGCTGATCGACAAGACTGGTGTTGCTCAGCGCTCTGCCGACGATGCCGATAAGAACAGCCATCGCCATGGCGATAACGACCCATACCGAAGCCACGCGGCGGGAGAGCTTGAGCTTCTTCTCGTCCTCGATAGCCATGAAGCGAAGCAGGATATGCGGCATACCGAAATAGCCGAGACCCCACGAGAGCGTGGTGATTATGTGCAGAAGATTATAGGGCTCGCTCTTGCCGGTATCTTCTATATATGATGCGGTGAGCGAGAGATAGCCGGGGAGAGCCTTTGCGTTTTCGACAACAGCGTCAACGCCGCCCGCCGATATCGTTGAGAAAACGAGGACAAAGACTATCGCCACGGTCATGATAATGCTCTGGACGAAGTCGGTTGCCGAAGCGGCGAAGAATCCGCCCGCCGTGGTATAAGCGACTATGACGACTGCGGAGATTATCATCGCGGTCATGTAGTTCATGCCGAACAGCGAGGAGAACAGCTTGCCGCAGGCGGCAAAGCCCGAAGCCGTGTAGGGCACAAAGAACACGATGATGATCACCGCGCCCAGCGCGTTGAGCAGGTTGCGCTGG
>OJAW01001729.1_pt1 | contig 12050 bp, 13 predicted proteins | sample 1589151 | NCBI WGS metagenome assembly OJAW01 (sample SAMN03283290) | human gut metagenome | biome: human-associated habitat; material: feces | host: Homo sapiens | place: Peru | collected 2012 | reverse complement strand
AAAATGAAATAATGAATCAATGAAACAAGTATAAGGATAAAGAAAATGGCAAAAAAGTTTACAATGAAGGATATTAGAATTACTGAGGCCAACAGAAGTATTAATCAGAACCACGTTGAACGACTAGAACGAGAAATTAAGAAGAACGGATATTGTAAAGGTCGCCCTATTCTAGTTGATCAGGACGGATTTATCGTAGATGGGCAACACAGATATCTAGCGTGTAAGCATCTAGGCATTGAAGCGCCGATTGAACAAGTGGATAATTTCGACTTGGTTGCAACGCTGAACTCAACGCAGTTGAATTGGTCTTTACGTGATTACGTAAATTTCTACGCAGTAAAAGGATTAGCAGATTATATTATTCTGGATGCTCTTTGCAAAGAAAAAGAAATATCTCCTGCTGTAGCAATCAATATTATTTATGGCAAAAGCTTGAGCAAAGAAGGAATGGCAAGACCTGTTGATAATCCTGTCAGAACAGGGGATTTCAGAATTCCTGATAAGAGCGAAAAAGGTTTAGCAAAACTGGAAAGAAAAGTACAAGCTATTTTGGATTTGGTAACTCAGCTCGGTTTACCAAAAACAGATAGATTGATTACTGCTATCACGAGATTATCGAATGACTCGAATTTCTCATTCAAAGTAATGCAAGGTAAGATCGCATATCAGAGATCTCGTATATATCGTTGTACCACAATCCAAGAATATATGATAATGTTGTCCAATATTTACAATAACAAAAACCTAAAGAAAGTAACTGTGTAGATGTTGCAGGAATTTGATCTTTGTGATAATATTACCCGTATGGGTATAGGTCGACGTAGCGACGGATCATTCTATGCACGCTGTGATTGGGATGATTGCGATCACAAGATAGATTTAAAAGCAAAAGATTTTTACTCCGCTTCGGCGGAGTGTCGCGAGCTTGGATGGAAGCTTGCTAAAAACGATGAAGGTAAGTGGGTGAATTTTCACACGGAATTTTGTAAAACGTGTTATTTCGCTCCACAATACACCGTAATTAAGAAAAAGTAGTCACCTGCTCTTCCTTAGGCACCAACGCGAGGTTCGGAGACGGTAGAGGAGCAAGGCATTATAGTAGCTCACCCGAAAGGGTGGGCTTTTAAATACGGAAAGGAAAACAATGAGACGATTAACTTCAGATGAACTGAAAGGTATCGACAGTACCTCAAAAACGATTGCAAAATGGGATGAGTTTTTTAAGAAAGCATTATGGAATTTAGGTTACAAACAAAGTTTAATTGATAATATGTATCCATATAGCAAAGGTATCCCGATGATTGATGGATCATATATGCCCGTTTCAAAAGAAACAGGTAGGGCATTCTTTAAGATGTCATTTGCCGATAAGTTATGTCAAGCAATGTCTGTTTTCTATCAAACAGAATCACACATGCAAGTAGCATTTATGGCATGCTTTATGGATCACATCTGGAAATCATCATTTGAAATGTTTAGCACATTCTTCAAAGATGCTACCACAGAAGATTATGATGAATATAAGGATGAGTGGTGCAATGTAGTTCGTTATAACTCAAGTGAAGATTATATGTTCCTAGAGGATTACAAAGACAAAAAGCGCAGACCAGTCTTTGCTAAATACTGGAAGAAATTCATAGAGAACTCCACAATATCTCAGAATGGTTTAACTTGCCACGTACACAACGATGATGCAGGTAACATCGATAATAGAACAAAAACATTATTATCAGAGTTAGAACTTAATACACTTAGCGAAACATATTCAGGAATGGTTCCTGTTATTTACTGCCATTTGATAGAAGATGATTATTGTGCATTCCCGAAAGAGGCAGTATCAAGAGCTTTCGACGTAATAAGCAGATTTAATTCATCACCAGCAAGCAGATATAGATACTTTTCAGAAGTATATCTTCAAGATTATTTGGTAATTTCGTTGAACCCAATAGACAAGTTTATGTGTTCAACAAAACAAGCATTCTCATCTTGTATGTCAATTGCAAAACAGAATGATGTGTATGGCACATCATCATCTCCAGCATTTGGTTTACCGTCTATATTCGAATCTGATTCAGTGTTCTTGACCTTTATGACCCCTGGTAAACATAAGAATATGTATTGGGAAGAATCTGAATGGAAAAAAGATGCACCAGATAGAAATAAAGAAAAAGCTTATAAATATTTGAAAATGACTTGTCGTGCTTTAACGTATAAAGGTCAACTGCTAAAATCTATCAGAGCCTTCTTGAAAAAAGTAGAGGAACGTGCTACATCAAGTGATTTTGAAGATATTCCACAAGATGTAAAAGATAAGTTAGTTGAAGACATCAAGGAATTAAATCCGGAAGGTGAAAGATTATTTGTTGGTAGACAGTATTCAGCAAATGGTGAAGATTTTGCTTGGCAGCAAACAATAGAATTTGTTATGGCGCGTCACGGCATCGCAACAGGTATGGCTTATGCAACATCAACTGATCAATTTATGGATGATTTGCACGATGCTATAGATTATGATAGCACTATAGCCAATGGTAGTGCTGGCTTCGCTGATTCAAACAGATATAAATATCTCCGCTGTGGTTCCTTATGTGATAACAAAGTAGCAGTGTTTGATAGATTTGGATATGTCAGAGGTATCTATTATGATAATATCTCATTAGCTTTTAATCCAGATATTCAAAACCTAAGAGGAGATGGTTATCCTGATAAGAAATCTTTAGCTCTAGAATATCCAGTATTACCGACAAATGTAGCAGAGACAGTAATTCAAGTAGGTTCATCTCGTTCAGGTTCAGGTGGAGTTACTTGGTTCCCAATGAAATCAGGGATTGATATGTTCAAAGTAATGCTTGGCAAACAAGGACTCAGCTACATTAACACAAGATTAAAAATTTGTGATGAATGTGGTGAGGTGATCGAGGGTGAGGTTATTCTTTATCACGACGGCACGTTATGCAGAGCATGCGCCGAAAAAAAGCAAATCACCGTTTGCGAACATTGTGGGCAAGCATATTCAGCTTTGGACAAAGAAGATGCAGCAATGCACGAAGCTTACAATATTATGGAGCTTATCCATCCGAAATCCTTCGAGAAATATCCGCCGAAATACTTATGTAAAAGTACGCTTAAGACATTATCCGATAGTGGCAATAATAGCTTCTTGTGTCCACACTGTGGCGAAACATTCAATATGCCTAGTAGAGGTAACTATAGTTATCAGTACGGAGATAGCAGACGTGAAAGAGCGATGATTCGTAGAAAGTTCCACGGATATGACATTAGAATCGACTTCTGTAGCGATTGTTTAGATAAGGCGGTGATGTGTGACAAGTGTCACAGAATCTTGTTTCTGGAAGATACATCCGATGCTTGTTTATTGCTACCGAATAGGAGGGTTGTCTGCCCTGATTGCGTTGATAAAATACGTCTTAAAGTGGAAAAACGAAGAAGTTATCAAGAATTGCTTCAAGGACTGGAAGAAGAAGATTTGGTGGAAGATTCAGTCTATTCGTCAGAACCTATGGATGATTTAGCTTCTAATATAAAAGAAGAAGGTTGCCGAATAGGTCGTCCAAGAACAATGATTAAAGATGTACGTAAACAGATAGCAAGCTATAAGCAAGCACATCCTGAAGTGGATTTGCCTGAACAGAGAGAATCACAATCTCCTGTTGTTGAAGTAGCTGAAGAAACGATAGGAGCATGAAATGGCAAATCAAGTAGTAACAATAAGTACACAGAAAAAAGAAGAAGTTCTAATGCCGAAGGAAGCGAAGGATCTGTTGAAGGCCTTGTATATCCTGCGTTCTTATTCTGGATATGAAGATCCAATGAGAGCGTTCTTGGCAAACTTCTTGACAGAGCACAATATTCCATTTGTAAACTATAACGGAAACATTCTGGGGTTTAATCACCCCGGAGCTCCGTTGTTTTCAGCGCATATGGATATGGTAAATACAGAAGGATACAAGCTTCGCAGCAACGAAACGTCCGTTGAAGAAGGTGTATTCACACTGGATGATAAAACGAATATCAGATTATATAGAGATAAAGAAAAGAAACATCAAACATCTCTAGGTGCTGATGATAAGAATGGCATTTGGGTAATCCTGATGTTGTTGTTGGATGGCAAAAAGATTAACTTTGCTTTCTGTCACAGTGAAGAATCAGGTGGCAACGGATCGACGCAGGTAGCTTCTGATAAAGAATGTGGTGAGTTCATCAGCAAATGTCAATATGGAATCATAATTGATAGACGTAATAAAGGTGATATCATTGGGTATGGTAATTCATATTGCCTAGCATTAGATGATAGATTAGAAGCATTCTCCGATGAGATGAAGTACGGATTCAAGAAAGCACATGGATCTATATCAGACGCCGATAGATTCTCGACTTTGATAGAATGTGTGAACTTATCTTGTGGATACTATGAACCGCATACATCAAGAGAATATACTAATCTAAATGAACTTTGGAACACATATAATTTCTGTTTTGATATGCTTGATCACTTCCAATATCAATCAGTATCAGCAGAAAGAATGCAGGAGTTCAAGAAGTGCAGTTCACCCTACTCCAAATACAAAACGACATATACTAGCAACTCGTATACGGGAAATACTTGTTACAATAGCTCATATACCTCTTCTGTTTGGGATAAGTATAAAAACTATGACAAAAAAGATGATAGTGAGTCTGAAAAGCAAAAAAAAATTTCGGAAGAAAAGACATCGATAACGACTGGGAAAGCAGCGACTACTACGCGAGATACTACTACGACTATTAATGAAGATGATTTAGCAAACAGCATCCAAGATTATTATGCCGACGATGCGATAGCAGAGGGAGCTGTGTATAGCTTGGAACTGGAGGCTTATCTAATCCCATTGTTCAATGTGAACGATAAACTGCCGGATAAATTGAGTAGGCAAGAACTGCTATATATGGATAAATGTAGCAAAGATGGTATCGAGCTAGGCTTATTCCAGTATTCAATTGACTTATTGTATGTCGAAGGATATAATAAAAACGTAGAAAAAGCCTATGGGTTCTGTGTGAAATGTGGCAGAATGATTGACCTGACGAAGATCGTGAAATATTTGATGTAGGAGGGCTGATGTCCGGAGAGAAAGAATTTAGAAGATGGATTGTACAGAGTGCAGACAATGACTGGTTATGTCAGACCATAGAGACGTCAACAGGGTCTGGCGTGCCTGATTTGTTTCTCTGTACACACGGTTATCAAGTATGGGCAGAATTAAAGTCTACGGGATCAGATAAAGATGTGTATATGAGAATATCACAGTATCGCTGGTTCCGTAAACTTATTGCTCGCGGTGGCTATGGGCTACTGATAATTAAACGTTTGAAAGATAAACGTGTTGACGTTTATGAAGCGAAGGTTCTAACGCGGTTTAACGCGGCTACAGAGTGCGTATTAAAGGGAGATGATATAATCTTCCCTAAGACACTTACACCCGCCTTCACGTACAAGCTAGGCGTCGGGGCTAAAACATTTTATAAAAGGTTAGTAGAGCTTTTTGAAAGGAGCTATTAATATGTTAAGAAGAATTATTATTTGTATTGCTGCTTTTATTTTAGGAATGGCAGTAGCTCGTTGCTATGGGGATACTGTAACAGAAGACTCTTTGGGCAACGTGTTCGTTACAAAAGGAGATGGCACGCAGGTTCGATGCTTTGTAATCGGCTCAGGGCCTACAAAGACGGTCGTTTGTAATCCCAATTGACAATACAATTTTTAATGTGTATTATAAAAATACACCTCGGCGGAGGGACGCATAATGTGTAAGAAAAAGAAAAGGAGAAAACTATGGAAAACACAGCAGATTTCACTCAGAAAGAGTTGTGCCTTTTGTTGTCGACTGTATGTGAGAATGAGTTAGGCGTGATCTTAGCAAAGAACATCAAAGATTTACGTGCTAAAGATGACATTTTCCAAGGCGGTCAAGATGTTATTGTTTCTCGTCACAGAAACAAACAAGGCAAAACAAGAGTATCAGTGTTCCAAACAAGCTACTTGGATAAAAAGGGCGACGTTAAACACGCATACACAACATCATTGTAAGAGGCACATATGTCTTTAAAGGAAATTAAGGAAGAGGCTCTGGAATTAAGAGACCTTCGTATGCAAAAAGATTCCCTTAATTCACAACTCAAAGAAGTCAATGAGTCCATCAAAGACTTGGAAGAACACAAGTTGGACTCAGCGATGGAGGATATGGGACTGTCTGACGTAACAGTCGACGGTGTCCGTATCCGCAGAGGAGTTGTATTTAGGGGTGGCGTAACTTCGCACTCAGACAAAGATGCTTTTAAATATTTGTTTGATAGTCACAATGACGGTGCGTTGAAGCAGCAATTGATAGTTGACTTATCCGAATACCCTAAGCTACCTGAACTGTTACACGAAATGGATATCAACTATAAGATTCAGTATTCAATTCACCACATGACGCTATCAAGCATTTTGAAAGAGCTCTTTGCTGATGGCAAGTTATCCACAGAGGATTTTGAGAGATATAGTATATATGCTCAGCCTCAAATTAAAGTAGAAGTAAAATAAGGAAATGAAACAATGGCAAAAAATGAAGTAACGACAGTAAAAGAAACAACCGCAGTAGTAGCACCATCAGCAGATTTGATGGTAGAAGTAGCACAAGAAGATATGATTATTCCTTTCTTAAAGGTAATCCAATCATTATCAGAAGAAGTTATGCCGGGTAAAGATAAGTATAATCCGGATGTAAGACCCGGTGATATCTACGACGGTGCAACAAAAACTATCTTCAAAGATGCTAAAGTTCTTGTTTGCGGTTTGAAAAAGTACTACACAGAATGGACTCCAGAAGTTCGTGGTAAAATTGTCGGCAAACATTTAGCAAATTCAGATGTCGTACTAACTGCTGTTAGAACAGAAAGAAAAACAGAAAAAGGAAACGTGTTCTACGATTTGAGCACACCAGACGGAAACCAATTAGTTGAAACTTATGGTGTTGTTATGATCATCAAGAACGGTGACGGAACGGTTATTCCGGGCGTATTGACATTATCAAAAACAAGTTTTATGGTTGGTAAACAATTGTCAACCATGTTGAACTTGAAGCAACATCAAGGCGTTCCTGTGTTTGCTATGGGAACAACTTCCGTTAGCAACAGCAAAGGATCTTGGTTCAAACCTATGTTCACATTTGCTGAATATGAAACAGATCCGGAAATCATCGATACATTCAGAAGTATGATGGGTTGCGTAGACGCTATCTTGTTTAAGAATGATGGCGATCCAGATGTAGCACCTGCTAAAGCAGATGACGACGACACATTATTTTAATATCTCAAATCATATCTAATAATACTTTAAAACTCAAGCATTATGTAGTCGGAGGGAGGGCTATCCCTCTCCCTCCTTTTCTTTTAAAAAGGGAGACCAATGGAATTTGCAGAAATCAAAAACGTAGAAAAACTAATGACCTTATTCAGGGGAAGCTCTAAGGCACACGGTGTTTACACTGAGCAAATTGACAGAGATCCGTTGAAGAAGAAAGTCAAAGGTAAGGCTATGACTGTATCAATGGCTCCATCAATTAAGAAATGGGTTCAGCACGTTGAAGGTAAAGCAGGTCTTGGTATTATCCCAATCAATGAAGATAACCAATGCTATTGGGGAGTATTAGATATAGATGGTGAGGTAGACCATATAAAATTACAAGAAAGGATACAGGCGCTTGGGTTACCATTAGTCGAGTGTTACAGCAAGTCTAGGTCAGCTCACTGTTTCTTGTTCTTAGAGGAAGCTGTTCCTGCTGAGAGCATTAGGTCAATACTTGAAGAGATGGCAAGTAAGCTCGGAGTTGCCGGATGCGAAATTTTCCCAAAGCAAAACACATTGAACATCGAAAAAGGCGACTTAGGGAACTGGTTGAATATGCCGTATTATAACGGGACTCGTAGAGGAGTTCTGTTAGAGGATGGAAACCTGCAAGAACTTGAGCTCCCGGACTTCTTGGCATATGCTTATTCCAAGAGACTATCACCAGAGGATTGGAATAAACTCATCGGGCATATTCAAAAGAATCTAGAGGACTTAGAAACAGTCCTACAAGGAGCGCCTCCTTGTATCCAATATATCTTGAAAACACAGGGAATCAGAGAAGGCAATAGAAATAAACTGATGTATAACATCGCTGTTTATTGCAAGAAGAAATTCTCAGATGATGCTTTCCCTGATAAAGTTAAAGAGATTCACGATAAATATGCGGATGATCCGCTATCAATAAAAGAACTAAACACCATAATCGATTCCGTTCAGGGTAAAGAGTATCGCTATCAATGCAAGGACTCTATGCTAAAACAGTTCTGCAATTCATCCATATGCGTAGAACGTGAGAACGGAATTGATTTTTCAACAGAAATAAAGACTATCAAAAATGCCACGCGTATTCTGACCACACCTGTTATCTATGCTGTTGAGGTAGAGCTTGAGGCAGAGAGACCTGCTAAGGTATATGTAGATACAGATCAGATATTTAAGCAAGATTTATTCAGGAAAGCTTGCTCAGAACAATTGCATAAGACCTTCGTTCCCGTGTCCACAAAGCAATGGAATGAGATGTCTACTAATATCATCAACAATGCTATCAACCAAGATCCGCCATTCGATATGATGGAGGACTGTCAGTTGTATTTCACATTGATGGATTATCTGGCAAACCGATGCCAAGAATCTATATATGCTTTGGACTCAGAAGATGGAGTGTACTTGGATAAGCCTAAGAAACAGATTTTCTTCAAGCTTTCAGGATTCAGACAGCACTTGATACGCCGCGGCGCATATACAAAAGAGTTGACAGTATGGAAGCTAGGCAATAAACTAAATACATTGATGGTACCGACGGATGAGGTAGACTTCACAGCAGGAACTCGTGTGAAAAGAAGAATTCCAATTGAGTCCACCTGTTTGAAGCATCGAGGTAAAACAGAGTATGTACGTGTTATACCGGAAGAAGAAGTACCATTGTCTACTGGATTACGCGAAGCAATAGAGGGGATTTTATAATGAGACAAAAGAAGTATGAAAGAGTTCCGTATTCTAAAGAAGAAATAAAACTGATTACAGAAAGCAAGGGATTAAAATTAAGAGATATAGCCAATATGATTGGCAGGGATTACGATTCTGTTCGTCGTAAGAAGTGGCAACTAGATAACATGGGTCGTGATATGGAGATCAAATATAAATACAAAAAGAAAGTCCAAGCAGAACTATCTAATGGAGAACGTCCATATATGATTTGGTCGCCCGCAGAGGAAGAAGAGATAATGACCACTAAGCTCACTGATAAAGAGCTTGCTATCAAATTAGGAAGAACAGTGGGCTCTATTCAGGTAAAAAGAAATCGCTTATTGAAGAAAGGAAATAAATAATGACAACAGCAAAGAAAGAAACAGAGGATGTGCTTGAGAAGTTTCGTGCTATGACTAACAAAGTTATGTATTCTGATTATATGATGCCTTTTGGAAAGTACACAGGTCAGTATCTATCATACTTGGTAGAACTCGATAGGCCTTATCTTGAATGGGCAATTGAGCACACTTCTAACGAAGAATTGGTAGCAGCAATTAAATTTCATTTAAAGGAGGCTGATGAATATGCAGAACGTTACAGATCAAGAAATAAAGAAGAAGTATCTGGAGACAGTGGAGACGTACAATAAAGGCGACAACTGGAATGTACGCATTGTAGCAGATGAGCTCAAATGTCCTGCAAGCTACGTGAGAGAAGTTCTTGCTGAGTTTGAAAAAAAAGGAGAAATATAATGATATATTACTGTACTAACAACAACTGCCCTCGAGCGGGATGGTGTAAGAGAGTTTCAATGCTGAGGAATTTGAGTGAAGATACTAAAATTCTGGAGCATAATAAAATCAAATATATGGATCCAGGCACCGAGTATAAATGCTATGTAAGGAATAAAGCGAGAGAAATTCGAGAAAGAGAACATATAAATGACATTCTACAAGATGAAGAATCTAACAGACCAGAACACGAAGATTCTGATAGGGAACCCTGGGTGTGGGAAGACAACCGCCCTAATCCATTTGATGATGGAGGAAGTCAAGAAAGGCGTACCCTTGCAGAAAATTGGTTTCGGGAGCTTCAGCGTAGCGGCGATAGACGAGGCGAAAATGCGAGCCTTAGAAGCCTTGATATCAGCACAGAAAATCTCAGAGAACTCCAAAGAATCCACCAAAGGCTTATCGAACTTCAAGACATTGCACGCGATGGCGTTCCGTCTTCTGGGTTTATCGCCGGACAACTTGATGAATGATTTTAGAATGGCAGACTTCGGCAAACTGGTAGGATTAACGTTCTCTAGTATCAACAGCGATGGGAACGATCCCACTAAGAGAACTCTGCTACAGCGCCAAACATTAGGTGATAAGATCCTTCACATAATATCTGTTGCTAATCTATATGATAAATCTATCAGAGATTACGTAGCAACAATTGCTGACCAAATCCCTGCTAATGTATCAGTTGCTTATATAGAAGATATAGCGAGCAGGTACAGAGATTTTAAAATCCTGAACAATGTATTCGATTACACCGATATGCTGGTGATGGCTAAGACGGCTGATTTAGTCACTCCCGAGCTTGAGGTGTACTTCCTCGACGAGGCTCAGGACTTGTCGACGCTTCAATGGATACTGGTAGATCGTATGGCATCAACTGTTAAAAATGTCATAATCGCAGGCGATGATAAACAGGCGATCAATACCTTCGCCGGGGCAGATGTAACCACCTTTCTACACGTCCCCGGCAAAGTTGAAGTGCTTGAACAAAGCCACCGTATTCCTAAATCTGTGTTCCGATTAGCAAACAAACTGATGTCTAAGATGGAGAAATACAGACCCGAAGGTACGGATTGGAAACCTCGTGAAGAGAAAGGTCTGGTAAAAACAGGACGAGAATTTCCTTGGCCAGAGCTGCAACGCGGCGGTGATTGGCTAGTGTTAACTCGTGCTAGATATCAGTTGGATAAAATAGCAGAGGGATTAATGCGACGTAACGAAGATGGGCCTATCTTATTTACCATAGAAGGTGGCGCACCCGTGAGCATAGAATTGCTTCGTTTAATTACGCTGATACAAGTGTATCAAAAGACAGGACGAATCCAAGAACTGGTAACTATTACAGATAAAGATACACCAGAGCAACGTAAATATAAAATTGGAATTATCAAAACGATTAAGAAGTTCGTGAAAGGCAAACACTATGCTCAGCCTTGGCAGATAGATGAGGATTTCCGTAGGATGTTGGGGAAACCTTGGCCACTCATCTTTGATATGCCTATGTATAAAACAATGTATCTCAGGAAACTTCTACCATTATTTAAAGAACGTGGTGATGACTTGTTCGTCAATGCGCCGATACGTCTAATGACAATGCACAAATCCAAAGGTAGAGAAGCAGACAACGTGCTTGTTCTTTTGGATCTTCCGGCGCAAGCAAGAGAACAGATGTTCAAAAATGATACTGAATGCAAGCTGTTCTATGTAGCCGTCACACGTGCTAAACATAATTTGTACCTTGTAAAACAGAATGCTCACCAAAAAGGTTTTGAGTATTTCTTATAGATTTTTGGATAACCCTTCCACTCCAAGACGTATCTAAAAACCAACGATGCCGGGTGAAACCGGTATCATTCTAGCACAAATATCCTTGGCCGGATTGACGTGTTGGAGTCTATTTTTTGTCATGCTTCTTTATAGATATGTCGCGGAGAACCGTCCAGCCACCAGCAGAGACTCCTTTATACATCGTGATTATCAAAACCCTCAAAGCTGGGAGGTTCAGGCGTAACAAAGTCTTGGATTAGATTGTTTCACAGCGCCGACGGTACAGATATGCTGACAGGCACCGTGCCCTTACACGGTTACTAGATCGGAAATGTGGCAGTTGATAAGTAATGCCACGCCGGTTGCTGCACCGGAGGACGGGATAGGGGGTATCCGGGGTGGAGAGGTGA
>OJAW01001722.1_pt1 | contig 12075 bp, 8 predicted proteins | sample 1589151 | NCBI WGS metagenome assembly OJAW01 (sample SAMN03283290) | human gut metagenome | biome: human-associated habitat; material: feces | host: Homo sapiens | place: Peru | collected 2012 | reverse complement strand
GTTCACGCCGCAAGCGGGGCAAGTCTGTTTCCAATCGAACACTGTGAGCTTTCGCCCGCAGTTTGGACATTTTGTCGCCATATTCTATCCCCCGAATCAAAAATCTGTTAATTTACATATGCTTGAAGATGTTTTAGGTTGGATTGTTGTATTAATAGGTGCAATTGTAATGCGTTTTACAGATATAAGTTTATTAGATCCACTTATGTCTATTCTAGTAGCTTTATTTATCTTAATTTCTTCACTTAAAAATATTAAGGAAATAACTGTGTTATTCCTAGAAAAAATACCCAATGATATAGATATAGATGAATTAAAAAAACACTTACTTACTATTAAAGGAGTAATAGATGTTCATCATATTCATGTATGGAGTATTGATGGCGTTAACAATTATGCTACTATGCATGTTGTAGCAGAAAATTCTTCAGTAAAAAATAAAGTAAAAGAAGAAATGATGGAACATGGTATTTCTCATACTACTATAGAACTTGAAAGTAAAAATGAAAAGTGTGATTCTGATTCTTGTAAAATTAAAGAATCAACTCCTCACAACCATCATCATTAGTACACGCATGTGTACTTTTTTATGTGCTAAAGAATAATATTAATTGGTGATAATATGTTTTTCAAACAGATTCATTATAGAATTAAAATTACACTACTTATTATTATTTTTTTATTTTTAGTTATAATTGGTAAAGTATTTTATATACAAGTATTTAGTTATAAAAAAATAAATAAATATGCCAATAATTTATGGAGTAGAAATTTACCTATTGCTAGCGATAGAGGCAAAATATATGATAGAAATGGTGTTGTTTTAGCTGATAATATTACTACTACTACTTTGTATTTGATACCTAATCAGATAAAAGATAAAGAATTAACGGCTAGGAAATTATCTAGTATATTAGGTGTTAGTTATGAAGAAATGTATAAGCATGTTAGTAAAATTTCTTCTATAGAAAAAGTACACCCTGAAGGCAGAAATTTAAGTTATGAAATATCTGATAAAATAGCAGCATTGAAATTGGATGGAGTATATTTACTAAAAGAATCAAAAAGGTATTATCCATATGATACATATTTATCTCATACCCTTGGTTTTGTTGGTATTGATAACCAAGGACTTAGTGGTATAGAATTACTTTATGATAATTATTTAACAGGCAAGAGTGGAGCTATTAAATATTTTAGTGATGCCAAGGGTAATAATTTGCATCTTCCAGAAGTATATGAAATGCCTCAAGATGGAGTAAATATAACTTTAACAATAAATTATGAAATACAAGCATCATTAGAGCGAGAACTTGATAATGCAGTAAGTAAATATAGCCCTGAACAAGCTATAGGAATTGTAATGAATCCAAATACTGGTGAGATTTATGCTATGTCCTCTAGACCTAATTTTAGTCCTAGTAATTATAAAGAATATGATATAGAAGTAATAAATAGAAATTTACCTATATGGGCAACTTATGAGCCTGGTAGCACTTTTAAAATAATTACTCTTGCCACTGCCCTTGAAGAAAAACTAATTGATTTAGATAAAGATACATTTTATGATAGTGGATCTGTTAATATAGATGGAGCTCGTATTAAGTGTTGGAAAAAAGGTGGTCATGGAGCGGAAACTTATTTAGATGTAGTTAAAAACTCATGTAATACAGGGTTTGTAGCTATGGGAAACAAGATTGGTAAGGAAACATTATTTAAGTATATTAAAAATTTTGGTTTTGGGTCTAAAACTGGTATAGATTTAAATGGCGAAGGTTCTGGAATTCTTTTTAATATAAATAAGGTTGGCCCTGTTGAACTTGCTACTACTTCTTTTGGTCAAGGAGTATCTGTAACTCCCATACAACAAGTAGTAGCTGTTAGTGCTAGTATAAATGGTGGATATTTATATAAGCCATATATAGTTAAGAGCTTAAATGATCCAGAAACAAATAATGTAATAAAAGAAAATACTCCTGCTTTAGTAAGAAAGGTTATAAGTGAAGATACTAGTGAAAAAGTAAGATATGCCCTAGAAAATGTTGTAAGCAGAGGTACAGGTAGAAATGCTTATATTGCTAATTACAGAGTTGGTGGTAAAACAGGTACTGCACAAAAAGTAAAAAATGGAGTGTATATGGTGGGTAACTATATAACATCCTTTATAGGCTTTTTACCAGCTGATAAGCCGGAAGTAGTTGTTTATATTGCTATTGATAATGCCCGTGGTGTTACACAATATGGTGGAACAGTAGCTGCTCCAATAGCTAAAAATGTTTTATATGATTCAGCTAATATACTAGGTATTGAAAAAAGAGCGGAAGTAATAGAAAAAAATTATAATTATTTAGAAAAGAAATATGTAGAAGTCCCTAATGTTACAGGAATGAATGCTAATGACGCTTTAAAATTACTTAAAAGTTTCAAAGTTACTTTTACCGGTAATGGTAATATAATTAAATATCAATCTATTAAAGCTAAAGAAAGAGTATACGAGGGTGAAACTATAAAATTATTATTAACTAATAATTAGTTTCTTGACTTAAAATATAAAATAGTATATTTTAGTTGTAGTGAAGTATTTATGAAGAAAACGAGTTTTTATACAATTATTATAGTAATATTTTCTATTATATGTGGTGTTATTACCAAAGATTATTTTTGGGGTACAATAACTCTTATTTGCGGGTTACTTAATGTTTATTATGCAAGTATAGGTAAAATTTATAATTATATTTTTGGTGCATTATTTTGTTTACTTAATGCATATATATTATATTTAAATGGATTATATGGAATTATGCTATTATCAGTAATTATATTTTTTCCATCACAAATAGAGGGATATATTAGATGGCATAAATATAATGGTTGTAATGTACCTATAAGAGGTTTTACTTTAAAAAACTCAATTATAATTGTTACAAGTTGTATAATTGGTAGTCTATTATTAGGTTTATTATTAACAAAGATACCAGGTCAAAAATTAGCTTTTTTAGATTCATCAAGTAATATTATAAATTTATGTGGTATTATTCTTATGAATTTAAGATTTAAAGAGTGCTGGATTATATGGTTATTTAATAACGTATTTGATTTAGCGATATGGATTATTAATGCTACTAAAAATACTCCAAATTCACAAATGATGTTAATAGTATCTATTGGTTATTTGCTAATAAATATTTATGGACTTGTAAGATGGATTAAATTTGAAAAAAGTAATAAAAAATGTATCTAATACATTTTTTTATTATCTAATAATTGACTAAAAAATGGTCATATTATATAATTTATTATTAGAGGTAATAATATGAAAAGATGGGAAAAAATATATATAATTTGTAATATTGTAGTTATTATTTTTATAATTTCAATATATACATATAGGATGGTTTATTATTATAAAAAAATGAATGTAGTAGTTAAAGATAGTAGTTTAGTTGATATATTGGAAAATAAAGTTGTATATAGTGGTGATGGATTATACAAAGAAGATGATAATTACTATTTTAAAGGTAAAAATGTAGATAATTATGTATATTATTATGGCAATTTATATAGAATAGTTAGCGTTACTAATGATGGTATTAAACTAATTAGTAATGATTCAGTTACTAGTATGGTTTATGGCGTTAATAAAGTATTTTCTACATCTAATATATATAAGTATTTAAATGATACTTTTTCTAAAACAATTGAAGGAGTTAAAAATAGTTCTTGGTGTAATATGAATATTGATATAGATAATTATAAGTGTGATGAATATATAGATGGTCTTATTGGACTTATTACTACTGAGGAATATTTATTATCTGGTGGTGTAAATAGTTATTTAAATAATGGTAAATATTATTGGACTATAAATACAAGCGATAATAAAGCTTATTATGTTCATTCAAAAGGCGGAATAAACAATAATGTAAGTGAAGAAGATTATTATAGTTATGGAGTTAGACCAGTATTTATAATTGATAGAAATATTCATAATATTAGTGGTACAGGTACTAGTGATGATCCATATATATTAACTAGTAATACTATGGTAGATTTAGGTAGTCATTACGTTGGTAGTTATGTAAAAATTAATGATAAAACATTTAGGATTTTAAGTATTGAAAGCGATTATGTAAGACTTATTTATGATGGTGTTTTAGATAAAAAAACATATAGTGATTCTATTAAATATATAAATAATGAATTTATAAGTGAATACAAAGATATACTTACTTTAGGTAAATGCGTAACTAGTGAATATTCAGTAGGTACTAATTATTTATTAAAAGAGACTAGTACTAATTCATATGCATGCCTACCTAATGCACTAGATTTATTTATATTAGATTATAATAATATTTGGTTAAATACTAAATACAATAATAATTTAATGTATACAGTATCTAATGATAGTTTATTTGCTGATTTAACTAGTAATTTAAATTATGTAAGACCTATTATTAATGTAAAAAAAGATCTTATTATTTCAGGTGGAAAGGGTACTAAAAGTGAACCTTTAGTAGTTGGTAATTAAGATGAAATTAGTAACTAAAGTATTTATTATATTAGATATTATAATTGTTTTCTGTTTTTTACTTGTTTATGGACCTATTAGTAAAGCTCGTGTATTTTGGATTACAACAGCTATGGAAACAGGTTCCCATCAATATTTTGCGTACATATTTTATAGTAAAAATACAGTAAATAAAGTAATGAGTGAAAATAAATTAGAGGAAATAAATGAAGAAACTGATGCTAGTAGCATAAAAATAGGTGAAGTAAATACTAATTATACTTCAGTATATGAAAAAGAAATATTAGAACATAACGATAATGATTTATATAAATTAATAGAATTTAAATATGGAGAATTTGATTGTTATTTAGTGGCAATATATGATCCTAAAAGAGTAGAAGTAGCGCATAGTAAGAATTTAGGTAGTGGTGAAGTATTAAGTGACATAGCTGAAAGAGAAAATGCTATAGTAGCTATTAATGGTGGTGGTTATTCATGGAGTAATTATAAACCACTAGGACTTATTGTTCATGATAATAAAGTCATTTATTCTCAAAGTTATAGTTCATATGCGGGCGCTGCTATTACAAATGATGGTGTATTACTTGCAAGCAGTGTGTCTGCTAGTGAAATAAAAAGTAAAAATATAAAAGAGGCATTAAGTTTTGGACCAGCACTTATTGTTAATGGAAAAAGTGCTAAAATAAGAGGTACTGGAGGATCAGGAATGAATCCTCGTACTGTAATTGCTCAAAGAAAAGATGGTATTATACTATTTTTAGTAGTTAATGGATATGGTGAAAATTTATCTTGGAAAGGAAGAGGAGGAGTTTATTATAGTGATTTAATTACAATATTAGAAAGATATGGAGCTTATAACGCTGTTAATATGGATGGTGGAAGTTCTACTACTATGGTAATTAATAATAAACTTGTAAATAGTCCATGTGAACCACAATATAAAGGTCAAGATTATATTAAGAGTGCATGGATACTTAAATAGGTGATTTATGGATATAATTAAAGATAGAAGAAGTATAAGAAAATATATAAATAAAGAAATAAATAATGACATTATTGATGATTTACTTTATTATGGGAGTATGTCTCCTTCTGCAAAGAATAAACAACCTTGGTATTATGTTGTAGTAAAGGGTGATCTTAAAGATAAAATAGGTGATTTACTAAATGAAGAAAGTAAATCAGTTATTGTTACATCAAATGTAATTAAAAAATGTTCTGCTCTTATTTTAGTATATAATACATTAGATGATTATTTTTCACATGTATCAATAGGTGCTAGTATTGAAAATATTATTTTAAGAGCTACTGGTTTAGGACTTGGATCTTTATGGATTGGTTATATTAAAAAGATAGAAGAAGAAGTAAATAAACTAGTTAATATGGATATGGAATTAGTTAGTGCAATAGCTATTGGATATAAAGATGAAAATCCAGATGCACGCCCTAGAAAATCACTAGATGAAATAAGAAAATATATTTGACTTATAAATAAATAAAAGATATAATATAGTTGTTATTTTTAGAGGAGTAACTATGTGTTTTATTAAAGAGAGAGTATGGATGGTGCAAATACTTATAAATATATAGTGAAGACACTAATACTATGATAAATCGTATTTCTGCGTTAAAGATCAAGAGGTAGATAAAATCTATAAAGTAAGGTGGTACCGCGATAATTCGCCCTTACAATATAGATTTTTCGTGTATTTAGGGGGAATTATGGAAAAATATTATGGAATATTATTTGATAGGCAAAATATTGATATAGGCATTTACTTATTTAAACCGGTATATATAGTAGAAGGTAAAGTTAAAGAAAATGAATATGGAAGTTCTTTTATTGATGCTATAGATGATGAATATTCATTTATGGATGATAGTAATACTATTTTATTTGAAGATGCTAAAGTAGTTGGTAGTTTAATAAAAGAATCAGATTTTAGAAGTAAATATCCTAATATGAGTCTTAAAGATGCTAAATCTATGTTTTTTGAAGAAACTAAAAAATTTGCTTTTTTAGGATTTTATGTACCTACTAAAGATGTAATTAAAATAGTTAATTTTTCATTAACAGATATAATGAATAATATAGATAAAAAAATAGTATTTGAAAGTAATCTTACTCCTACAAAATTTACACCTAAAGATTTTTATGATAGATTAATACATTTTTATCATACTAGTTATGGTAGTTTAAAAGCTCTTAAAACTAAAAAAGAATTAGATGATGGAATAGATATAGTCGATAGAGGGTTTATGGCATTTTCTATATATATAGATAGGCAAGAGGTAAATCCTATTGCTAAAGAGTATATATTAGATAAATTATTTACTTATATAGATGAATTAAATAATGCCAAAACATTAGATTTTGAGTTAGCAAAAAAAGAACTTACAAGAATTTATGCTACTCATAATAGTGAATTTGTTAATATGGAAAAAGTTCTTATGCCAACTCCTACTAAAAAGGTAGTAAAAGAAAATCATAATGTACCACTTCTTCCACCTAAGAGATTACCTAATGTAAGAGAAATTAAGGCTTATTTTGATGATAAAATTATTGGTCAAGAAGAAGCTAAAAAGGATGTAATAGCATCTATTATTATGAATGAATATAGCAAAAACGTATCTGATAAAAATGCTTGTTTACTTGTTGGTCCAACTGGTAGTGGTAAAACATTAATAGCAGAAACAGTTTCAGAATATTTTGATAAGCCAATCGAAATAATTGATACAACACAACTTACAATGCCGGGATATGTAGGAGCTAATATAGAAGATTTTTTATCAAGACTAATAGCTACATCTGGTGGTGATATTAAGAAAGCTGAACATGGTATTGTTGTATTTGATGAAATAGATAAAAAAGGTAGTGAAAGTAATGATGATGTAAGTGGTAAAGGTGTATTAAATACTTTACTTCCATTTTTACAAGGTACTACATATGATGTTAAATATAATGGAAAAGTAGTTCATTTTAGTACTAAAGATTTAACTATATTTGCTACAGGAGCATTTACTGATGTTGCTCTAAGTAAGGCTGGTACACGGCATTCTAGCCAAAGAAGAATTGGCTTTATAATAGATGATGATACAAAAAATGAAGATATTAAATATGAAAAATTAGAAATAGAAGATTTTGTTAAATATGGAAATATGCCAATCGAAATAATGGGTAGATTTTCTGTAATAGCACAATTAGATGGACATACTAAGGAAAGCTTAAAAAGAATATTAACAGATTCTAGTATTAGTCCACTTAATGGCGAAATAGATAAATTAGCTAATTTAGGTATTAAATTGGAATATACACCTGAATATTTAGATGCCGTAGTAGATGAAGCATTTAAACTTAAGACAGGTGCTAGATCACTTAAAAGTATAGTAGAAAAAAGTGTTAAAGTAGCTCGTTGGGAAGCTCTAGAAAATATGGGACTATATACTACTATAGTACTTAGTTGTGATAATGTACTTGATAATACTAAATATAAAATAATAGATAAATTTGGAAATATAATAGAACATACTGAAAAAGTAAAAAAGAAAGAGGGATAATATGCAAAAACCAAAAGGAACATATGATGTATATGGTGAATATGGTAAAAAAGTAACAAGTTTATTAAAAATATTAGAAACATTAATGGAAAAATATAATTTTGAATATGTAAGAACACCTATTTTTGAATCAAGTGAAGTATTTCATAGAGGTGTAGGAGAAACTACAGATATAGTTTCTAAAGAAACATATGATTTTAAAGATAGAGCAGATAGAAGTATGACTTTAAGACCAGAAGGAACTGCTGGTGTAGTTAGAAGTTTTATTGAAAATAAAATGTATGCTAATGTTAATCAACCAGTTAAAACATGGTATTATGGACCTATGTATCGTTATGAAAGACCACAATCAGGAAGATATCGTGAATTCTATCAATTTGGTGTAGAAGTATTTGGATCTAATGATCCAGTAACAGATGCTGAAGTAATTAGTGTAGCTGTTAATTTCTTTAAAATATTAGGACTTAAAGGTATTAAAGTAAACATTAATACATTAGGTGATAATGAATCAAGAGAAAAATATAGAGAAGCTTTAATAGAATATTTTAGACCACATATTGATACATTATGTGAAGATTGTAAAACAAGATTCTTAAAGAATCCACTTAGAATACTAGATTGTAAAGTAGATAAAGATAGTGAAATACTTAAAAATGCTCCAATTACTTTAGATTATTTAAATGAAGAAAGTAAAAAACACTTTGAAGCAGTAAAAGAATATTTAACTAAATCAAATATTGATTATGTAGTAGATCCAAGTGTTGTTCGTGGACTTGATTATTATACTAATACAGTATTTGAAGTAGAAGCACAAATAGAAGGATTTGGAAGCCAAAATGTATTACTTGGTGGTGGTAGATATAATAATTTAGTATCTATGATAGGTGGACCTGCTACACCAGGTGTTGGTTTTGCTCTTGGATTTGAAAGAATTATTACAGCTCTTGATAATGAAAATATTAAATTATTTGATACACCAAGTGTAGATGCATATATAATTCCGCTTAGTGAAAATGAAAAAGGTGAAGCTTTATCACTTGCAAATTCACTAAGATTAAATGGATTTATTGTAGAAATCGATCACATGGCAAGAAACTTTAAAAATAACTTTAAACAATGTGATAGATTAAATGCTAAGACTGCGATTATTATTGGTGAAGAAGAAGTAAAAAATAATATGGTAACAGTTAAAAATTTAAAAACAAAAGAAGAAGAAAAGGTAGAACTAATGTTTTTAGTTGAATATCTTGATAATATATTAGCAGATGAATGTAGTTGTGGTTGTGATGAATGCCATGATGACTGTGAATGCAAACATTAGGAGGATTTATGAAAAAAATAATGAATGAAACACTTAATTTAAGCCATTTAAATGAAAAAGTTACTTTATATGGATGGGTATCTAAAAAAAGAAATTTAGGTGGGTTAATATTTATCGATTTAAGAGATAGAAGTGGTATAGTACAACTTATGATTAAACCAGAAAATGAATTTTACAATTTAGCAGAAACTCTTAAAAATGAATATGTAATTAAAGTGGATGGTATAGTAAAAGAAAGAGAAAGCAAAAATTCTAAATTAAAAACTGGTGATATTGAAATTGATGTCACTAATTTAGAAGTGATAAATACAAGTGCTGAAACACCATTTCCTATAACTGATGATGTTACAGCATTAGAAGATACTAGACTAAAATATAGGTATTTAGATTTAAGAAGACCTATTCTTATGAATAATTTTGTAATTAGACATAAAATAACTATGGCAGTTAGAAATTTCTTTGATCAAAATGATTTCTTAGAAATTGAAACTCCAATTTTAGGTAAAAGTACTCCAGAAGGAGCTAGAGATTATTTAGTGCCTAGTAGAGTTAATAATGGTAAATTCTATGCATTACCACAATCACCACAATTATTTAAACAATTACTTATGATTAGTGGAGTAGAAAGATATTTCCAAATAGCAAAATGTTTTAGAGATGAAGACTTAAGAGCAGATAGACAACCAGAATTTACTCAAGTCGATGTTGAAATGAGTTTTGTAGATGAAAATGATGTAATGACAATTGGTGAAAATTTAGTTAAATATGTATTTGATAAAGTAATTGGTTATGAAGTAAAATTACCACTTATGAGAATGAAATATGTTGATGCTATAGAAAAATATGGTAGTGATAAACCAGATTTAAGATTTGGTATGGAAATAAATGATATTACTAATGTATTTAATAATACTAATATAGAATTTATTAAAAAGGCAATAGAAAATAATGAAGTAGTAAATGCTATAGTAGCAAAAAATGTGGCAGATAAATATTCTAGAAAAGAATTAGATAAATTAACAGAATTTGTTAAAACTTATAAAGCTTCATCACTTGCATATATTAAATACAATGAAGAAGTAACTGGTAGTATAGTAAAGGGTATGAGCGAAAAAGAAGTAACTGCTATTAAAAATGAATTAAATATTGAAAATAATGACTTGGTATTAATAATCGTTGGTAAATATAATGTTGTAAAAACATCTCTTGGTGCACTTAGATGTAAACTTGCTAGAGACTTAAATTTAATAGATAAAAATGATTATAAAATGCTATGGGTAGTAGATTTTCCTTCATTTGAATATAGTGAAGAAGAAAAAAGATATGTTGCTTGTCATCATCCATTTACTGCTCCTAAGGATGAAGATATTGATAAATTATTAACTGATAAAGCTAATTGTTATTCTAAAGCTTATGATATAGTAATAAATGGTTATGAAGCTGGTGGAGGAAGTATTAGAATTCATAATGCTAAAACTCAAGAAAAAATGTTTGAAGCATTAGGACTTACAAAAGAAGTAGCAGAAGAAAAATTCGGATATTTCTTAGAAGCGTTTAAATACGGTGCTCCATCACATGGAGGATTTGCTATGGGGCTTGATAGACTTACAATGTTACTAGCTAAAACAGAAAATATTCGTGATGTAATAGCTTTCCCTAAAACAGCATCAGCATCATGTTTGATGAGTGAAGCACCTAATATTGTATCAAAAGAACAATTAGATGAACTTGGTATTAAATTAAAATAGATTATATTAATTATAAAGCACAAAATCATAACTGTTTGTTTTGTGCTTTTATATAGTATTGACATTACCGAAATCAGAAGATATAATAAATATAGTAAGGAAGTGAATATATGGCTAATACAAAATATAATACTTCTTATATTTGTGGGGGGGGGTTAATATTTAATAACCGCCTATTAGTCATGTATATAAATCACAAGAACTAGGATTTTCCTAGAGTTTTGTGATTTTTTAATAACTTATATGAGGAGGAATATATGAAAAAAGGATTTACACTAATAGAGTTACTCGCAGTAATAGTAATATTAGCAGTTATAGCACTAATTGCAACCCCTGCAGTATTAAATATTATAGAAGACTCTAAAAAAAGTGCAGCAGAAGCAAGTGCAAGAAATATAGTAAGAACTGCAGAAAGCCATTACATGGAAAATCTAATGGAAAATAAAACAAATTCTAATATTGATTTAAGTACTGATACACTTAAGTATGATGGAGAAAAGGCAAAAAAAGGATTACTTAGTTATGATACTAATGGTACGGCATATGGAAAAATGTATATAAGTGGTTACTGTGTAGAAGTATCATCTGATGGAACTATAACAAGCACTAAAACAAATGAAAGTGAATGCTCTATAGACGTTCCACAAGTAACAACATACGCAAACGGTACAGTAGTATACTATAATCCAGAAACAAATAAGAAATGCACAAGCGCTGAAGCAGTTAGTACAACAGGAACTAAAACAGGATGTATGAAATGGTATGTATTTAATGATGAAGGAACTAATACAGTAAACTTGCTACTTGACCATAATACAACAGCAAAAGTTGCATGGGCATCAAAAGAAGATTATATTGCTGCTGGAGGAACAGAAGCAGAATATGGAAGTGGGAGAACTAATAATAAAGGACCT
>OJAW01001718.1_pt1 | contig 12091 bp, 12 predicted proteins | sample 1589151 | NCBI WGS metagenome assembly OJAW01 (sample SAMN03283290) | human gut metagenome | biome: human-associated habitat; material: feces | host: Homo sapiens | place: Peru | collected 2012 | reverse complement strand
ATACAGGTAAAACAATGATGTTAGTAAGAGAAATAGATCATTTTGAATACATAGTAACAAATACTGAGATGGAAAGTCTATTACTAGAAATTAATTTAATAAAGAAATATAATCCTAAGTATAATATCTTATATCGTGATGATAAATCATATCCATATATAGAACTTACTAATGATAAAGTACCAATACTTAGAATCGTAAGAAGAATAAATGTTAAGAAAGTAAAGAATAATTTCTTTGGACCATATCCTAATGTAGGAGCGGCCCGCAAAGTAGTAGAAATATTAAATAGAGTATATCCATTAAGAAAGTGTAAGACTTATGAAAAAAGAGAGTGCTTATATTATCATATTGGACAGTGTTTAGGATATTGTACTCATGATGTAGAACCAGATAGAATAAAAGAGATGAAAAGTGAAATTATATCTTTCTTAAATGGTAATACTAAAGTACTTGCTGATAGAATTACTGAGAAGATGAAAATATACTCAGATAATATGGAGTACGAGAAGGCTTTAGAATATAAAGAACTATTAAACTATATCAATATAACTACTGAAAAACAAAAAGTAGATTTAGATAACAGTGTTAATATAGATGTAGCTTCTTACTATGCTAAAGATAACTATATTAGTATACAAATACTCTTTATAAGAGGAGGTAAACTACTAGATAGAAATAGAAATATCTTTCCAATGATTGATACAGAGGAAGAAGAATTTTCTAGATATTTATCCGAATTCTATAATAAGAATGTATCTATGCCTAAAGAAGTATTAGTACCAGATAACTTAAATAAAGAAGTATTTGAAGAAGTATTTAAGATAAAATTTATGACTCCTATTAAAGGTGAAAAGAAAAAAATACTAGATCTAGCCTATGATAATGCTAGAATATATTATGAAGAGCAAATGACTTATATTAAGAGAGATGAAGATAAGATTACTAATGCTTTAGAAGAATTAAAAGATAAATTAAAATTAGATAGTGTAGATAGAATAGAACTATTTGATAACTCAAATTTATTTGGTACTTTTAATGTATCAGGAATGGTAGTCTTTGTAGATGGTAAGCCTTCAAAGAATGATTATCGTAAGTTTAAAATAACAAATGATAAGAATGATGATTATGGTACAATGAGAGAAGTAATATATCGAAGATATTTTAGAGTACTAAAAGATGGACTAGTAAAACCTAATCTTGTAATAGTAGATGGTGGTTTAGGACAAATTAATGTAGCAAGAGAAGTAATTAATGAATTAGGACTAGATATTCCAGTATGTGGTCTTAAGAAAGATGATAAACATGCTACTAATGTTTTACTTGGTTTTGACCCAGTAGTAGAAATACCTATCGATAAAAGAAGTGATTTATTTCTTTTACTTACAAAGATGCAAACTGAAGTACATAACTTTACAATAAGTTATCATAAACAAATAAGAAGTAAGGGAGCATTATCAACAGTACTAGATAATATCGAAGGAATAGGAGAAGTAAGAAAGAATAAATTACTTAAGAAATACAAAACTATATCCAAAATGAAAGAAGCATCACTAGAAGAACTAGAAGAAATATTACCTAAAGAGGTAGCGGTAACTTTTAAGGAATTTTTAGATAATTATGATAAATAAATTAATAAAGAAAGAAGAGATGTAAAATGAAATTTAAAGTAGATAAGAAATTTTTTGAGAAAGTAGATAATGCTTGTTTTGGTGTTATTATAGCTAGAGGTATTGATAATACTAAGAAATATGATTTTATAGAAAAGATGCTAGAAGATGAAATAAATAGTATTGAAGAAGAATATAGAGATAAGAAAGTAAAAGAATTACCAGAAATAGAATTATATCGAGAAGCCTTTAGAAAATTAGATATTAATCCTAATAAATATATGTGTTCTATTGAAGCCTTAGTAAGTAGAACAGTTAAGTCTAAACATATACCTAATATCAATCCAATAGTAGACTTAGGTAATGCCTTATCATTAAAATATAGAATACCTCTTGGTATCCATGATATTGATAGATTTAGTGGAGATATTGAGATAAGATTTGCTAATAGTGATGATAGATTTGTTCCATTTGGCGGAGGAGACTATGATAATCCTGATGTTGGAGAAGTAATCTATGTAAGCGGTAATGATGTTAAGACTAGAAGATGGACATGGAGACAAGGAGAAAATTCTAAAGTAACAGAAAAATCTACTAATCTTTTTATACCTATCGATGGTTTTACAGAAAATATTGATAAAATAACATCTTTACAAAATGAATTAATAGATATTCTAAAAAATAATCTAAATCTAGAAGTTTATAGTGGTTTAGTTGATAAAAATAATAGTATATTTAAAACAGAAAAAATTACTAATAACTAGTAATTTTTTTAATCATTATCGTAATTATAAACACCATGTATTTTTTCTAAATCAGAATTACTTAAATCTACAACTTTATAATTACCTTTTTCATCTTTAGTTACATTAAATACTATATTATATTCAATAGTATCATTAGTTTTATTCATCTTATCTAATTTATAATCCATAAATAAATCACTACTATAAACACCATTTACCATAAATTCATCATTATGGGTAGTTAAATAATCATTAGCTTCTTTTTGAACCTTATATAAATCATAAACTTTTATTTTGGCTTCAACAACTGCTGTATCACCATCATATTTTTCAGATACAATATCATATTTTAAATCTTGATATTGTTTTTTTAATATACTTCTATACTTTTCTTTTTGATTATCTGTTAAATTTTCATTATCAATAACTGTATCCATATCACTGATAACATTGGCACTTAAGTTTCGATATTGATTTAAATAATCTTGAACAGCTCCTCGGGCAGTTTTTTTCATGCATCCACAACCAACTAAAGATAATAATAAAACACCTACAACTAATAATTTACTAATTTTTTTCATACATTTTAATCCTTTCTATCCTTATTATTATCTATTTTTTATCTTTTATACTTTATTATAACTAAGTTTTATTAAATCATATATTCTTTTTTCTTTACCACTTACTTCATGGTCTAATTCTTTAATCATAATATCATATACATTTGTGTTATCTTCAGGTGTTTCATTAAACCATTCCATAAACAAATATTTTAATTTCATAAAATCTTTTCTTTTATATAAACTATTTAATTCTGTTTTGATAATTAATTTAATTCTATCTTCAACTCTAAGATTGTTATTATATTTTATTTCACTATCTATTTTATAATTTATTTTCTTTATATCAATTGTGTAAAGAATTTCACAGATATTTAAATCATCTTCAATACTTAAGAAACTTCTAGCAATAGATTTTCCAAATTCATTAAATTCTAAAGCAATACTACCATTTCTATCTGCAAATATTGCTATTAAACTAGAACTTCCCCCCTTTTTCTTAACTTTATCTTTAATAATATCTAAAAATTCTTTATCCACTATAACATCATTATTAATAAAGTCTTTTAAAGTCTTACTATTTACTTGAATTAATGGTACTCTTTTATAATATTCTAAATTATCAAAGCTATCCCATTCATAAAAAAATACATTAGTATCCAAAAAATTTAATAATACATCATAATAATAGTTCATTTTCTTATCCCCATTCCTTTATAAATTAAAAATATACCACTAAGAAAAAATAATATAATACCACTTCTAATAATAAAATAAACAAAATCTAAAAAACTATACCCAATATAAAATAAATTTAAATAAATTATGACTAAAAATAAGCCAATACTAACTAGTAAACTTCCAAATAACAATTTTAATATATTCATACTTTATTATATGTGAGACTTGTTTTATTATTTATAAAATGTTAAAATTAAAATGGTGAAGAAAATGAAAAAAATATTATTAATTATAGTAAGTATATTGTTACTCTCTGGGTGTGGTAAAAAAGAATATGATAACCCAATTGTTACAATGAATATTAAAGATTATGGTACAATAAAAATTGAATTATATCCAAAATATGCTCCGAATACTGTAGCAAATTTTGTTAATTTAATTGAAGATGGGTTTTATGATGGGAATTCATTTCATCGTTTAGTTCCAGGATTTGTTTTACAAGGAGGAGACCCAAATGGTGATGGAACTGGTGGTCCAGGTTATACAATAAATGGTGAATTTAGAGAAAATGGTTATACTAAAAATACTTTACAACATACAACTGGTATAATTTCAATGGCAAGAACAACAGATGCAGACAGTGCTGGTTCACAATTCTTTATTGTTCTTGCAGATAGTGATAGTGTTACTTATTCTTTAGATAATAAATATGCTGCTTTTGGTAAAGTTATACAAGGTATGGATGTTATAAAAAATATTGAAGATAATAGTGAAATTGAGGATACTTTAACTGGTAAATTAAAGACAAATATTACAATTGAAAAAGTTACTGTTGATACTTTTGGTAAAGATTATGAAGTAATTAAAAATGATACTAAATAATACAATTTAAAAAGGAGATAAAAATGAATAACATATTAACATATATAATTTTAGGGATAATTCAAGGAATAACTGAACCATTACCAATATCAAGTTCTGGACATATATTTTTGTTTAAAAACTTATTTAATACAACAATGTTTAATAGTTTAAATTTTGAAATAATATCTAATTTTGGTTCTTTTATAGCAATATTTATTATATTTTGGAAAGATATAAAAGATTTAGTTTCTTCATTCTTTATTTATATTTTTAATAAGGAAAAAAGAGAAGAAACTAAAAAGAAATTTAAATACTGTTGGTTAGTTGTTATTAGTACTATTCCTGTTGGTATAACTGGGTTTATATTTAAAGATAAATTAGAAAGTTTGTATTCACTAAAAGGGTTAGCATTTGCCTTTTTAATTACAGCTTTAGCACTTTTTATTGTTAGAAATATAAAGGGTGAAAAAGATGATTATGATATAACTATTAAAGATGCTATTATAATTGGATTATTTCAAATGATAACAATTATTCCTGGTATTAGTAGAAGTGGTACAGTTTTAGTTGCTTGCTTACTTTGTCATTTAAAAAGAGATACAGCTTTAAAATATACATTTATTTTATATTTTCCTGTAAGTGTTGCCACAATGTTACTTGGTATAAGTGATTTAGCAAATACTCAAGAACTTAATACCCTACTTGTTCCTTATTTACTTGGTATGGTAGCTGCTGGTGTTGTTACTTATTTCTCATATAAATGGTTAAGTAACTGGGTTAAACAAGGTAAACTATGGAAGTTTTCAATTTATTGTTTGTTGTTAGCAATATTTATATTTATTTATTTTAGATAACAAAAGAAGAACTGAACCGTTCTTCTTTTAATCTGCTACTTTTTCTAAATAAATCTTTTCTTCAAAACCACCGCGTTTATTTTTCTTTTCTTCTCTTACTTTTAAAATATCTTCTAAACTTTTATTTTCTAATTTTGCTAAAGAAATCATAACTTCAAGCATATCAGCAAGTTCTTCAATTCTATCAGAACCACTGGCATTTAAAACTTCTGTGTATTCTTCATATAATTTCTTTTCTAATTCTAATTTATATTCTAAATCATTTAATACTCTAGTTATTGGTTCTTCATTATTTAATTTTATTTTTTCTGGTATTTTGTCCCTCACTAGTTTTTGATAATGTTTTGGTTTATATCCAGTGAATAGTTCTTCTTTTTTAGAAACAAAACCATGTTTCATATAAAGTTTTTTAGCAATAATATTTTCACTCCATACTGAAACATTAATATATGTAATATTATTTTTTTGACACCATAATTTAAAATCTTCAATTAACTTTGTTGCTATATTCATATTACGATATTCTTTTAAAACATATAAAGCATCAAGTTTAGCTTCTAAAGATTTATTGATATAATCATTTATTATGTATCCGAAGAGATAACCTACTATTTTGCCATCTACACTAGCAAAATAAAGATAATTATCATCATTTTTGTATATTTCTTCATAATGTTTTGTTATAACAAAATCATCTTTTATGTTTTCAATATAACTTTTTTCAGTTTTTATTAACATTGTTAATAATTCATTTGCAACACTCACATTTTGGGCATTGGCTTCAATTAATTCTATTTTCATACTTATCACAACTAAATAATAACACATTTTATAATAAAAGCCAAATTATTTAACCAAAAAAATCTTAATTCATATACTACCCTAGAGGGAGGAATTATTTTTGAAAAAGAAAATTATTATTGGATTATCATTCGTGGTAGTGTTGTTGGGGGTTGTTTTACTTGCTTTTGGGCTTAGAAAAAATAAAGATACATCTTTAACTAAAGTTAGACTTGCTGAAGTTACCCATAGTTCATTTTATAGTCCGCTTTATGTTGCTATAGAAAAAGGATATTTTAAAGAAGCTGGTATTGATTTAGAACTTATTTTAACTCCAGGGGCTGATAAAGTTAGTGCTGCTGTGTTATCTGGTGATGTAGAAATAGGTTTTGCTGGTGCTGAGTCTGCAATATATGTTTATAAACAAGATGAAGAAGATTATTTACAACTTTTTGCAGGGCTTACTAAAAGAGATGGTCAATTTATAGTTTCTAGAAAAGAAATTAAAGATTTTAAATTAGAAGATTTATATAATAAAGAAATATTAGTTGGTAGAAGTACAGGAATGCCAGCATTAAATTTCTTAAATGCTTTAAAGAAAAATAATATTGATACTGATAAAATAAATGTTAATACTGCAGTTGAGTTTTCAGCTTTATCTGGTTCTTTTATTGGTGGTGTTGGGGACTTTGTTAACCTTTTTGAACCTAATGCAACAGCTTTAGTTAAACAAGGTTATGGTCATGTTGTGGCATCTGTTGGTATGCTTTCTGGTGAGGTTCCATATACAGCATTCTATGCTCGTAAAAGTTATGTGAAAGATCACAAAGATATTGTTAAGAAATTTACTGAAGCTCTAAATAAAGGTATCAAATATACATTAGATAATGATGCAGATATAGTTGCACAAGATATCATTGCACAATTTCCAGATACAAGTGTTAAAGATTTAGCAGAAATGATAAAAAGATATAAAGAATATGATTGTTGGCTAGCTAATCCATATATAAGTGAAGGATTATTTACTAACTTGGAGGACTTTTTAATAGATTTTAATTTACTTGATGAGTATGTTCCATATGAAGATTTAGTTAATAATTTCTATGAATAAAATACTTGAAATTAAGAATTTGAGTAAAAATTATCAAACTATAAAAGGAGAAATAAAAGCAATAGATAATATTTCTTTTGCTTTAGATAATGAGGAAGTACTTTGTATTGTTGGTTCAAGTGGTTGTGGAAAATCTACACTTTTAAATATTTTGGCAGGACTTGATACTAAAACTTGTGGGGAAATAAAAATTAAAGATGGGTGTAATATCGGGTATATGCTTCAAGATGATGCCTTATTCCCTTGGTTAAATATTTTAGATAATGCTTGTTTAGGTTTAGATATTAAAAAAATAAAAACTAAAGAAAATATGGAATTTGTTAAAAGTTTACTTATTAAATATGGTCTTGGGGATTTTTTAGAAAAATATCCTCATGAGTTATCCGGAGGCATGAGACAAAGAGTGGCACTTATTAGGACCCTTGCATTAAAACCAGATATTTTGATGCTTGATGAGCCATTTTCAGCTTTAGATTATGTTTCAAGATTGTCTGTAAGTGATGATGTTTTAAATATTATAAAACTCGAAAAAAAATCAGTTATTATGATAACTCATGATTTAGCAGAAGCAATTAGTGTTGCAGATAGAGTTATTGTTTTATCTAAAAGACCTGCGAAAATAAAAAGTGTTTATGAAATTAATTTAACTAATAAATCCACACCAACAAATAATCGAAAAGCAAAAGAATTTGGTTACTACTACGACTTACTTTGGAAGGATTTAGATAAAAATGTCTAATGAACAAAAGAAATTTTTAAAAAGTATTAAAAGAAGAAAATTAATTGTGGTTATATCACAAATATTAATTGTTGTAGCATTTTTTGGAATTTGGGAATATTTAGCAAATAAAAATATAATAAATAGTTTTGTCTTTTCAAAACCTAGTAAGATTATAAATACAATTATTAATTTAGGTATACAAAATAATTTATTTAATCATATTTTTGTTACTTTAGAAGAAGTTTTAATTGCCTTTATTTTAGGTATTGTTCTAGGTTTTATTATTGCTATTATTCTTTATAAATTTCCAATACTATCAAGTATTATGGACCCATTTTTAACTATGATTAATTCTTTACCTAAAGTAGCCCTCGGACCTTTAATTATTATAATTGCTGGTGCTAATATGAAAAGTGTTATTGTAATGGCATTACTTATTAATTTAATTATAAGTATCATTACTATATATAATGGTTTTATAAATGTTGATAAAGAAAAGTTAAAACTTATTAAATCATTTGGTGCTAATAAAAGGCAAATACTTTTTAAACTTGTTATACCTAGTTCTTATAATACAATAATTTCTAGTATGAAATTGTGTATATCTATGAGTTTAATAGGACTAATGGTGGTATGGAGAGAAAATTGTTTTTAAAATTAAGATATCTTATAAAATATCTCTATATCATTATTAGTTACCACAACTCTATCAATAATGTGCATAATTATCATTCTTTTTTCTTCAAATGTCATTTTGTTCCAAGTGGTTTGTAGATTTCTTAACATTTCTAATGAATTTCTATTTTGTTCCTCATTATTTTTAGCATTATCAATTATCTCTAGTATTGATTTTCTTTCTTGTTCTAATTCTTCAATTTTCTTTTTAGTGTCCTCAACTGCAATACCATCTGAAATAAAATTAATCAAGTTGCCTATTTGTAAGTTTATCTTTGCAAATCTTTTTTCATATTCACTAATAACATCCACTTGTGTAATTTCGTATTTTTCTCTAAACAAATCTTCATCAAGTGCCATTGAAAATAAGTTTTCTAATACCACATCTTCAATTTCAAAGGAATCCCATCTTTTATTTTTGCAATTTGGATCTTTAATAAATTTGGGTTTACTTTTTTGCTGAGAGTAGCAGTAGCAAATCAATCTTTTTCCCCATTTTTGATATCTATACTTTGCACCACAGTGTCCACAAAATATTTTTCCTGATAACAAATAATGACTTTCTGTTCTTGCTTTGCTTCGCAGTTTATTAGTTTCCATTATTTTCTTATGTAATTCTTCTGATATTACCGCTTCATGCTTTCCTTCGAATTCTTGATTCTTATATGGTACAATACCTAGCGTTCTTCTTGATAGTATTCTTTTTTCAACCATACTTTCATCCATACCAACAATATTAGATATTTGAATAAAACTACTCCCTCCCAAGTATAAAGTTATCATTTTATTCAATATTTCTACCTTCCCTGAATTAGGTATTAAAATTCCTTGCTTTTCGTCGTAATCATAAGGAAAAGGTATTTTTCCACCACCTCGCCACAGACCTGCTTCAGCCCGTTTTCTTAAACCTAATCTTGTTCTTTCTAAAATAGTTTCTCTTTCTAATTGGGCGAATACTGATAAAATACCAATCATAGCTTTTCCAAATGGACTTGTTGTATCAAAATTTTCTCTCACAGAAATAAAACCCACATTATACTTATTAAATACTTCTTCAATTAAATATAAAGTATCCCTTTGACTTCTTGAAATACGATCTAATTTAAATACTATAACTGTATCAATTTCATGGTTTTCTACATCTTTTATTAATTCGTGCATAGCGGGTCTATTTAAATCTTTACCGCTATATCCTCCATCAATATAAAATTTATAACTACTATATTCTTTACTTTTGGCAAAGTTAACTAATAATTCTTTTTGTGCATCAACCGAATATCCTTCCATTTGCATATCCGTTGATACCCTTACGTATAATCCTGCTCTTATTTTATTTACCTCCTTTATAACACACAAAGACCTTTTAAAGATATAAACTTACTTTTACATGCTACCATCATTTTTAAAAAAGAAAAAAGGATAATCAATTATATCCTCTTCTTTAATATTTCTTCATTTATATATTTTTTCATTATTTCATAAATTATTGGTATTTTTAATGTTATTTCTTTAGGATTTATTTCTTTTTCTTTAATATAATTTTTGATTATCATAAATAAATGACCTCAATAAATTATATTAAATTATTATTTATTTTTTACTCTTTTTCACTACTGTTTTATCTTAAGTTCCTTAAGAAACTTTATAATATTCTTATTTAATTCTTATTTGTAATCAATTAACTATCAAATAAAAAAACACTATATATCAAAGCGTTTTTTTAAATTTATATATACATATTCAAATAGTCATCAAATTAAATTATGCCCAATATGGCAAATAACTTTTATATCTTCTAGATTCAGAATTTGGCTGATATTCTTTTATTAATTCTGATAATACCGCATCACTTAATATTCTAGATGCTATTGCGGCGTTTTTCTTTTCAATGTTAAACCTAGTTCTTAAACTTTCATTAGTCATTTTTTCGCCAGAAACATATTGCAAACAGGCGTGTTGATAACAGGCTCTTAACTTATCGTCTCTATCCATTTCACTTAATTGTTTATATGAATATAGAATTACTTTAGTTCCATTATCATATTCTAAAAAATTAGGAGCAGGTAACTGATATAATTCCACTGATTTAACTACTTTATCTATACCACTACCTTTTTCTTCACATATATTAAATCTTCTCATTATACTTGCTAATTTTTCATTTCTTGATATAGGATTATGATCTATAAATCTATCAATGCTAATCAAAGGCGTTCCTGGATTAGATATTTCTATTCTATTAGAAAAAAGTTCAATTAATATACTTGTTCCGCCAATTGTGAAATCTTGATGAATCATTGCATTAGCAATTAATTCTCTGAGTGCAATTTCAGGATACATTTTTACCTGTTTTCGAAGTGCTAAGCCAATATGTTCATTCTGTGGAGTTAAAAGATCCAGATTTTTTAATATTTCCTCAAAACATATAGCATACCCACTATCATAGTTAATTTCTCTTATAGTTTCTAATTTGTTTTTATTCTTATATTGAATTAGCCTAATTGTTTTTCTACTAATTGACTTAAATTGATGCACATTTTTCGCAAATAATATTGCACCTAAATTGGTTATTGCCAACTTTCCATATATTTCCTTAATAAAACCTTCTTCCATAAAATCTTCTATTATTTTTTCTTTAGTTTCTGGGTATGGTATTCCGAGCATTTTATAATATGTATTTGTTTCAAGTAAATCTATAACATTTTCTATTTCTAATTTTGATAATGCTATTTCTTCTTCAAATGATGTTTTGTTTAACATATTCCATAACTTTTTTTCTTTTTCTTTATAATCACATAGTTTTCTTTTTTGTTGTCCAACTCTAATATAAGCAACATTATCAAATTCTATAGGATAAAGTCTAGCCTTATCAATTTCAATTATTAAAACTCTTTTACCACTATAATAGATTTCATATGCATTAAAATCAAGTTGTGGGTTTAATTTTCTATATAGCCAATTATATAATGGTTCGTTTCCTTTTTTAGAATTATCAAAATTAAAATCAGTTCCTATTACTTCTTTACTTTTGTCATCAACACCATATATTAAATATGCATGTTCTTTATTGCATAATGTTGCTGAATTAGACAAAGCAGAAATGTATTCACCAATCATTGAAGGCTCATCATTATTAAGTTTAAATTCAATCCATTCATTTTCTTTATCTAATTTCAATAGAGATTTTAATAAGTTAACTAATTCTTCCTCTGAAACTTTATATTCTTCTACTGTATACACAAAAAACACTTCCTATCAAATAACAATCAAATAAGAATTCCCTTTATTTACAAGGCTTTTATGATTTCTTGCTTGATTTTTAATCTTTCCTATCAAATAAGATTATACTATAAATGATATTAAAAATAAATACTATTTTTTTAATTCAAATGTTTTCTTACTATATAACTATGGTCAGAGTAATAATGGGAGAATTCTTAGTATCTAAAGAAGGAATAGGATACTTAATTAATTATGGATCAGATGTAT
>OJAW01001716.1_pt1 | contig 12097 bp, 8 predicted proteins | sample 1589151 | NCBI WGS metagenome assembly OJAW01 (sample SAMN03283290) | human gut metagenome | biome: human-associated habitat; material: feces | host: Homo sapiens | place: Peru | collected 2012 | reverse complement strand
GTCTTGACAACGGTCATTTCATAACAGTATTTATTACTACCTTGAGCGCTACAGCTCTTTTCTATATTCCACAAAAAGGTTATTCACTAATTAACTCATGGAGCAACTGAGAAAAAAATGTCTAATGGAAAGGGTACTATTGCAAAATTAGCAGATGGACCAATTGTTTCTTATAGAATAGTATCCTCATCTGATGGAACTCCAGCTGTAGATATCAATATTAAAAATAGTAAATAGTCAGGCGGAGTCAAACAACAAAAAATACATTTTGTAAAGGAAGAAAAAGATAAAAATGACTAAGATACAAGATTTTAGATTAAGTGAATCACATTTCAAGCCATTTATTGGTAAATGTTTCAGAAAGTATCGATGTGATTCATTTGATTATACAAACAGTGTAACAGGAGTCGTAGGAATTTATATCAATGATAAAACATTTGAACTTCGTAATGAACAAGAATCGATACAATATTTTGATTCAGTTGATGATATTGCTTTATGGTCAATTAAAGAGGTAAATGAAAATGACATTCGCTCTTTTTTTGAAGATACTGACCAAATTGATACTCCAGTTGATGAAATAGTCAATAAAATCACTTTAGTGAATGAGCATCAAAAAGTTAAAATTTCTGATGATATCTATGAGCTGTGGATCACACGAGCAATCTTATTCCATTTAGAAACTAAAGATATTTATTTTGAAAAAGATAATACTGCTTTTTCTGAAGAAATAGAAATCAAAAGAGGTCATGATTTAGTGAATGAACTCCCAAAGAAAAATGATTTTTTCTTAAATCAATGGATAAATGGAATTACTCCTTCTGTTGAAACTGAATTTGTTTTAATTAAATAATCTAAATATTATAATTGAAAATCATATTAGAGGCTGTAACGAACAGATAGTATCTACTACCTAGAGCGTTACAGCTTCTTTTTTTCTTAACTCCATTATATAGGTGTTATAGAAGCTTAACTTGATGCATGATTTTAGATGCAATGATATAATAGTACTAAAGTGCGAAAGGAGAATCATTATGCAGATTATTAAAGGGATGCACCTCAATAAAAAACTCAATGAACTTGCAGATAACCTGCAAGGACCTGCTTATATCATTACAGAGAATACAGAATATGTAGAAGATATATTTTTGAATAAGTATTCCTGCTTATTTAATATAGAGGTTCTAACACTTAAACAATATATAGATAAGATTTTGATTTCACATAAACAGTTTGCCCGTCATATTTATTCACAGGCAGATCTTGTTTTTATAATGCGTCATATTCTTTCTTGTCATACATTTAACACAATACAGTTTAGCTCTAATTCTTATGAGATGATTCTTGAACTCATTTCTACACTTAAAAAGATTCATAGAAATAATATTACTCTCGAACAGTTTTTCGAAGATACTTTATTAAGTAAAAAATGTGAAGATCTATATACGATTAATTCACTTATTGCAGGAGGATACTGGACAATTGAAGAGATGGTAGAAGATTTAATAGACGATTCGTTAAAGACACCTCTTTATATTATGAGTGATGATTATCCTGATGTTGCATCCAAAGAGTTATTTAATAAGATAGACAATTATGTTCCTGTCACATTATTAGAAATGACAGAGACAGATGAAGTATTAAGTGAATATGAAGATACTATTATTCATCACTTATTTGATAATATTGATGTACATGAAGTTGCGAAAGGACGTGTAATGAGTGGCGGGCATCCGATGCAGGAATGCATGAAGATTGCCTGTGATATTAAGTCACGTATTGTGAATGAACAGCTGCAATATGAAGATTTTATGATCATCACCAACCAGGCAAGCTACTCAGATTATCTCACAGTATGTTTTGATGAACTCAATATTCCTGCCACATTATCACAAAATATAGCATGTCATTATAATAGTGATTATCGTAAAATGTCTCGATCATTATCAGAGTGTATTGGACATACTTTTAAGGAAATTATTCAGTTCCTTCAAAAACAGGATATCAGTGCCTCTATGATTAAAACTCTTGATGCTTATCAATGTGATGATGAAATTAGTCCTGAAGAGTTTGATTTATTCCTTCAATGCATTATTCCAGGTAATAGAGTTACAAATAAGACAGGTGTTATTGTGACTTCACTTGAAAAGGGATTGACTGCTTCACCTAAACATATTTACTTAACAGGAATCAATGAAACATTCCTACCTTTAGAAATCAGTGATAAAGGATTCTTAATGGAGGAGGACTATAAACAATTTAATCCTCATCCTCTATTATTAGATGAACAGTTACAGGCACATTATAAGCGTATTATACAGGTTCTTTTAAATCCTTATTTATCTTATACATTCTCTTATAGTAAGAAGAATATGGCTGCCAACGAATTGATTCCTTCTATTCTTATGTCACGTTTGAGTGATCTCTTTGAATTAGAATATATCAATCCTTCATTGAATCTCATCAAGAATAACCTATATTTAAATCAATCACGTATAGATGAAGATCCTATTAATCGATTGATTGATCATTATAAAATGACAAGTAACCAGCCTGAGTTTATTAAAGATACAAATAAGCTCGGAAGAGGGGTCAGTGTATCTCGTTTAGAGACATATAATAAATGTCCTTTCTCTTATTACATTAAATATGGATTAAAGATTACAGAAAAGAGAGAAGATACTTTACAATCAAGTGAACTTGGTTCTTTATGTCATTATTTAATGGAGAAATGTCTGGATGATGAATCTCTTGTAGATCAAGAAGCAAAACGTTATATAGAAGAGAATCTGAAAGAAAAATACGATAATCATCCAATGAACCAATATTTCATTAATAATCTCATTAAAGATATGAAGATGACAATCAAGATTATTCAGAAACAGTTAAAACTAGGTGACTATGTTCCTGTCGCAAAAGAAAAAGAAATATCCGGTCAGATTGGTGATGTTCCTTTTTCAGGCATTATTGATAGAGTAGATGAATTTGGAAATTATGCACGTATAGTGGATTATAAATCAAGTAGCAAAGAAATTGATTTAAATCTTGCGATGCAGGGATTTAATATTCAGATGCTTGTTTATCTAGATATGTTATGTAAACAGGAGAATAAGGATCGTGCAGGCATGTTGTACTTTAATATGAAGAAACGAATACTCACACGTGATACAAGTTATGCACTTAGCGATGAGGATGTATTAAAAGAATATCGTATGGAAGGCTATATGGTGGATGATGGATCTACTAATTCTGTAAAAGGACTCGGATCTACACCTGAATTAGTTGCACCTGTTAAGGTAAAGAAGTCTGGAGAATATGCGAATAGCGCAAAAGTTATTTCTCCTGATGAACTAGATCAAATTATGGAGTATGTAGAAAATCATATTTCTGAACTCTATAAAAAGATTCATGCTGGATTAATTCCTATCCACCCTACCTTAACAGACGGTGCCCAGCCAAATAGTGATTTCAAGGTTTATCCATGTACGTACTGTCCTTATAAGTCAGTATGCTTATTTGATGTATTTGAAAATGAAAATAGAATGATTGCGAAAGATATGTATAAGAAACTAAAAGGAGATGATAAGAATGCCTAAATACAATAAAGAACAACAGGCTGCAATTGATTTAAGAGGAAAGACTATTCTTGTCAGTGCTCCTGCTGGTTCAGGAAAGACAAGAATTCTTGTAGCCCGCTTAATTAGTCTTATTGTGAATGATCATTATTCAATGGATCAATTCCTTGTATTAACCTTTACTAAAGCGGCCGGAAATGAAATGAAACAAAGATTGAATGTGTCTTTACATGAAGAAGCCCTCGCTGATCACGATGAGGAAACATTGAGACATATTCAAGAACAGATTCAATTACTGCCTCATGCCTACATCACTACATTTGATAGTTTCTGTAAGACTCTCTTAGAGAAGTATGGCTATTTGATTGGTGTGATGCCAGGATTTAAGGTGAACCCTTCACCTGATTTAATTAAAGACCAGGTTCTCGATCAATGTTTAGAGAACTGGGTAGAAGATCCAGATTTCAAGGATTATGCTTATCGTCATAACACAAAAAATAACTTTGATGATTTAAAGAAGACTTTAATAGACTTCCAGAATATCACCAATTCTTTTGTAGATTTCCATCGTTTCCTTGATCAAGTTCATGAAAGATATTATGATTTTAATCTTTCTAGAAACATGCCTATTCTAGACGGTATGACTCAATTATATAGAGACTGCTGTCTTAAAAGTTTAAGTGCCTATAATATTTTATATCGTTTCTGTGAAAAGCATGATATTACTTATTTCTTTGAAACTGTTGAAAATGCGAAAAAACCTGCACCTGCCACTGCATTATATGATTATTATTCTGATCTCTACGATGCCTTAAATAGACCTCTTACCTTTGATACATTAAATAGTTTACTGTCTCAAAAGTTAGAAATGGCAAATATTAAATGGAGTGAATTAGGTGTCGATGATTCTGTTAAGAAACAATATACAAAGTTAAAAGGGAATGTCACTGATCCTCTTTCAAAATTAAAGAAGTTTTTATCTTTTACTTCAACAGAGGAGTTCAAAAAATATCTTGATTATTCTTTTGAAGATATTGAATTCTTACTTGGTAAAGATGGACTATTGGATCAGTTCAATAAAAATTATAGTGACGCAAAGAAAGCTAGAAATGAATTAGACTTCCATGATCTAGAAGAATATGCGACAAGATTGTTGCAACCTGATCTTCCTGTTGTAGAAAGATTGAATCATACACTAAAGGAAATCATGGTGGATGAGTATCAGGATACCAATGAGATGCAGGAGAACCTTGTCTTAAAGATTGCGAACTATGATGAACATATTCCAATGTTTATGGTCGGTGATATGAAACAGTCTATTTATCGATTTAGACAAGCTGATCCTTCTATCTTCCAATATAAGTTTGATACATTCACTAAACTAGAAGAGATGACAGAATATGATACAAATATTCGTATTGATTTAAAGTATAACTATCGTTCTGAAAAAGTTGTATTGGATAGTGTCAATTATATTTTTGATTGTATTATGGATAGTTCTGTAGGTGGATTAGAGTATATCCATGGTGATAATGCAATTTTAAGATATGATTTTGATGCGAAAGGTACAACACTTCCTGAACTAGAGAAGAATCATGATTTTGATACAGACATACTTATTTCTCTTTATAAGAATCAGGAAGAATATACAAAATCTGAAGTAGAAGCACATATGGTTGCTCAGAAAATCATCAGCATGAAAAAACTGAAGGATTATAAATATCATGATTTTGCGGTACTCATGCGTGCTACAACTGAATTTATTACTTATAAGAAGGTGTTTGAACGTTATCATATTCCTGCAAATATTACTTTATCAAGTGGTTTGTTTGAGTCCAATGAAGTCATTAGTATGATGACATTATTAAAGGCTTTGGTTAATCCATATGATGATATTGCGATGTTATCTGTATTACATAATAACTTCTTATTCTCTCATTTTACTGAGAATGAGTTATTAGATATAAGAGACGCAGATGATCCTCTTTACATCAACCTCACACATCATACCAACAATAAAATACTTCACTTCTTAGAGGTTTTCGATGATTTAAGAAACACGGCCATGACATCATCACCCTATGAAACACTAAAGAAATGTTTAAAAGAAACAGGATACCAGGCTTTTGTATCACAGTTAATGAATGGTGAACAACGTAGCGCAAACTTAGATATTCTATTAGAAACATTCCGTACAAATGAAGAATATCCTTATTTAAAGGATTACCTAGAATTATTAAATTCTTCTTCTAGCCAGGCCCCTGGATTTATTGCGAGTGATGAAAATGATGCTGTAGAGTTCATGACTATTCATAAGTCTAAAGGATTACAGTTCCCTGTTGTCTTTGTGAGTGCCATGCAGAAGAAGTTTAATTCCTCTGATGAAAATGCGGAAATTATTATTTCTCAGCATGATGGAGTGGCAGGAAGTGTATGTAAGCTAGAAGAATCTCCATTTGGAAATATTGTATGTAAGTATGAGCATCCTTATTCAAAGATGTTGAAGATGTTCATTCGTCAAGAAACAGTGAATGAAGAAATGCGTATTCTTTATGTTGCTTTAACACGTGCAGAAAAGAAACTCATCTTAACCGGTACAATCAAGGATGAAGAAGAAATCATTTCTATTGCCCGTCAGGTACAGGCCAATGATACAGACCCTACTCTAAAGAAGGGACAGGGTGTTGTATATAACCTTGCCATGCGTTCTACCAACAATTATTTAAGCTGGGTTCTTATGGCCTTATTAAGACATAAGGATTTCCAGGAGGATATAAAGATACTAATTCCTGAAATCAGACCTTATCTTTCATTAGATCGTTCTTCTTTTAAAGAACTAGAGAATAAAGATACTCAGCTAGCACGTTTCCATTGCACAATACTAGATAGTAGTGAAACAGTACAACGTATTCCACCTTATGCGAAAACAAAGATAGAGAACCAATATCGTGCCTATAAGAAGTATTATGATTTTGAATATCCTTATCCTACTGAACCACGCAGCATTGCGGTAACAAGTATGGAAGAAATGAAAAATGATGATACACATTTTGATTTCAGTGATGAAGAAACACACTATCTTGCAACAGATAGAGGAACATTGGTCCATAACTTATTAAGTTATTTCAATTTTAAAGAAGATGATCCACAGGAATTGATTCAATCACTTTATAGTAATCAGATGTTTGATGAGGAAGGACTCAAGGTCTTAAATAACTATCTTCCTCATATCAATGATTTTATCAATAGTGATACCTATCAATTAATCAAGGAAGCTGATACTATTTATCAGGAAAAGGCATTTAGATATAAGGATGAAAATGGAATGATCGTTAATGGTATATTTGACTTAGTCTTTATTAAAGACAATAAAGTTTATGTACTAGACTATAAGACAGATAGAATATCAAAAGACAACAGCGAAGAAACGCTTAAAGCGCTCCACCGCACACAGTTGTCTTATTACTCAAAAGTACTTAAAGAAGTATTCCATACAGATGTACAGCCTATTGTCTACTATCTTCACATCAATAAAGCAATTTACTTATAGAAAAAAGACTGATATCACATAAGCGATATCAGCCTTTTATTTTTCTACAGTATTATTTTCTTCATCTCTAAATAATTCTTTTTGGCAATGGGGACACACTGTTAAACTACCTGCATCTTTTGTAGGAAGGTAGTTATGACAATAAGGGCATCTCCAATAAACGAGACCAAGAATAAAATAAATAACTAAACAAATAATAATCGCGATAGTCAGAATAATCGCAATTGAGGCGTAACCTATGAAATAACAGACTAATGCTGCAATCGCAAGGAGACTAGCCAGATAGCTTTGTTTAGACATAAAAAACTGTACTCTTTTTAGTTTCATAAGATCACCCATTCCCTACTTGCCTTATTATATCAATATTCAAAGTAGAATAGAACACCTTTTTCTGTATTTTCTACCCCAAAATGATAACTATGTCTCTCTAATATCGCTTTTACGATAGGAAGACCGAGTCCTGTTCCGCCCTGATCCTTAGAAATATAGGCTTCCCAGATGGATTCCATCTCTTCCTGAGAGAGATGTTGTCCTTCATTTTCTATTTCAAAACGGTGATTTGTAATACGATATGTAATCGTACCTTGTTCATCTGTATGCTTAATCGCATTAGATGTCAGGTTATTAATAACCCTTTCTATCTGAATAGGATCACAATCCAAAACCACTTCTTCATATTCTTTTACAATATGAAGCTGCTTCTTTTCTAGCTCATATTCAAAATCATCGATCACTTCTTCTACAAGTTCTGACAATGAAACATGATAGTTATTTAATTCTATCTTACCTGATTCTAATCGAGATAATTCCAACATTGTAAGTACGATACCATTAATACGTTCAATCTGTTCATTAATGATATGAATATATTTCTCTCTTGTAACCTGCGTTGTGGCATCCTCTAATAATTCAGAATACCCCGCAATAATACCAAGAGGTGTTTTAATTTCATGAGTAAAGTTCGCAATAAACTGCTTTCTTGTATGTTCTAGTCTTTGAACATGTTCAAGCTGTTCAGTCAGCTGATTGATTGTATTCTCTAAGTTCGTACTCATGATATTGATATTGTTTTCCAACTGCCCTATTTCATCATGACGTGTAATCAAGAATTTCTCACTGAAATCATTCTTCGCAATTTCATTTGTAACTTCTGATACATGTCTTAATGGTTTTGTAATCATATGTGAGATTACAATAGAAATCACAACATTCAGCCAGAGTACAATAATATAAATATACCAGGAATGTTCAAAATAGTTCACTGCAGCCCTTTTAGTCAATTTTGGTATAAAGCTAGCTGATACAAAATAACCTTTTACACCACTCACATTTGACACTGGAGATATTTCCTGATTCAGTTCTGAAAGCACAATAGTCATTGTCCCACCATTCACATTAATACTCTTAGAATGCACATAATCAGATCCTTTTGCATATTCAATACTATCAATCTTCTTGATCTGTTTCTCTAATGCCTTCTTAAGTTTCTTATAATCAGTGAACTCTCTTCCGCCACTTGAACCATTTCTTTCATAAAAGCATCTTTCTGACATATACCAGGATACTTTATATTTCTTTAATGATTTGTGTGTGCCATTTAATAAAACCTTACCATTAATCGCAAGATACGCAGGATGAATATCTGTTGTATCCATTGATGTATAATATTCAACCTCTCTCTCACCATCATTAATATAATATTGTTTCTTTTGAGACTTAGCGCCACCTATGACTACATCATAATTCTCATCAGGATGTTCAATCATATACTTATTGATTTTCTCTACTAGATTATTTTCAGATATATCCACCATGATTTCCTGACTCGTACTATCATCAAGAATCCACAATTGAGAAATATGCAAAGAAGCACTACTTACAAATGACTTGATATTATTATCACTATCCACTATCGCAGACATACCCTCATTTGTAAGATAGTAATTCTTTAAATATTTGGTCATATCTGGATTATCTAAAGAATACTGTGTCTGATATATATTCTGTAAGCCAGAAGTCAATGAAGCATCATATGAAGAACTAATAATACGTTCCTTGTATTCCGTAATGCCTTGTAATGACATAAGCCCAAGAATAATCACAAATACAAACAACATCAAGAAGAAGGTACGCTGTACAAGTCCAAAAGACCATTTAGTCTTCTTCATCCGTATATGTATAACCTGCCTTCATAATAGTCTGAATACGGTGTGAATGTACACCCAGCTTCTTTCTTAACTTCTTAATATAAGTATCTACAGCACGTCCATCACCATAATAATCATAGCCCCAGACCTTATTTAAAATCTGAGAACGTGTAAATAACTGATTCTTATTATTTAAGAATAATTCCATTAATAAATATTCCTTATTAGGAAGTGCGACTGGTTCACCATCTACATACATTAAATGTTTACTTGCATCTAACCAGATGATTTCTTTATCTTCTTTTTTTGTCTTCTTGCTTCTATTTAAAATAGCCTGACATTTCGCATACAAAACAGAAGGTTTAAATGGCTTTGTGATATAATCATCTGCTCCTACATGATAACCATCCAGCATATTATCAGTTTCAGACAAAGCGCTGATAAAAATAATAGGCATATCATATTTTTCACGGATCTTCTTACATGTTTCATATCCATCCATTCCTGGCATCATGATATCAAGTAAAACCATATCAATATCTTGATTCACTTTATTCAAAGCATCATAACCATCTACTGCTTCAATCACTTCATAGTCTCTTGCCGCAAAATATTCCTTAATAATATCTCTAATAAGCACTTCATCTTCTACAACTAATAATTTATACATGTTCCACCTCCAAATAATAAAGGACTCTATCGAAGATAGAGCCCCCATATGAGTTATTCACCAATTAATTCCATCATTGCCTTGTGGAATACTTCTGTCTTATCAGCAGCATCCTTTGCATCTGTACCCTTAATTGAGAAATAGAATTTACACTTAGGTTCTGTACCAGAAGGTCTAGCAGCAATCCAAGAACCATCTTCTAGATAATACTTTAATACATTTGACTTTGGTAAGTCAATTGTTGTGCCATCAGAACGTTCACTTGTTGCATAATCTTCACTTAATACAACCTTTACGCCACCAATTTCAGTAGGCTTGTCTTTTCTTAAAGTATCCATCATTTCTTTGATACGTGCAGCACCTGCAGCACCAGCCTTAGCTAACGCAATCTGTGATTCCTTGAATGTACCATACTTAGCATATAATTCATTCAATACATCAATAAGATCCTTACCCTGCTTCTTATAGTAGTTACCACATTCAGCAGCAAGTAATACAGCCTGTACAGCATCTTTATCTCTTACGAAGTCTTCTACAACACAGCCATAGCTTTCTTCATAACCGAAGATGAACTGTTTTTCATGTGTCTTTTCATACTTTCTGATCTTATCACCAATGAACTTGAATCCAGTTAATGTCTTTTCAACATCAACACCATAGTTTCTAGCAACTAATTCACCAAGATCACTTGTAACAATAGTATTGTACATAACTGCATTATCAGGTAATGTACCCTTCTCTTTTCTCTGAGATAAGATATATTCAAGATATACAGCAGCACTCTGGTTACCACTCATTAATACATATTCACCATTATGCTTTGCAACAACACCAAGTCTATCACCATCAGGGTCTGTAATTGCGACTACATCAGCATCTACTTCTTTTGCAAGCTTAATAGCTAATTCATAAGAAGCATCTACTTCTGGGTTTGGAGACTTTGTATTTGTATAATCTGGATCAGGTGCACACTGTGCAAGTACTGGCACAATATCATAACCTAATCTCTTTAAGCATGTTCTTACAGGGATGTTATCTGCACCATGCTGTGGTGAATAAACAATCTTGAAATCAGACTTATCTAGTCCAGGATTGATTTCAATACCCATTACAGCTTTATAGTAAGCTTCATCTACTTCTTCTCCTACCCATGTAATGAATGGATAAGCTTCTTCATCACTAATCTGTTCGATTTCTAATTCATCATCGATTTCATTTACATAATCAACAACGATATCGCCCCATTCAGGGATTAACTGACAACCAGTATCATCATATACTTTATAACCGTTATATTCCTTAGGGTTATGAGAAGCAGTAATCATGATACCACCTGCGCATTTTAAATAACGTACTGCGAAAGATAATTCTGGAGTAGGTCTTAAAGATTCCATGATATAAGACTTAATACCAAACTTTGCAAGAATCTTAGCAGATTCAATCGCAAAACGATATGACATATGTCTGTTATCATAGCTGATTGCGACTCCACGTTCTTTACCTTCTGGTAAATTAGCTACGTATTTCGCAAATCCCATATTTGCTTTACGAACTGTATAGATGTTCATACGGTTTGTACCTGCACCTAAAATACCACGCATACCTGCTGTACCGAATTCAAGATTCTTATAGAAAGCATCTTCCTTCTGTTCTTCTGTCATTCCGGCAAGTTCTGCCTTTAATGAAGCGTCCATATCTTCATAATTTAACCATTGCTCATATTTTTTATTAATATCCATTTTTAAGCGTCACCTCTTGTTTTTATTATACCATTTTCAAAAACCTATAGAAACAAAAAGCGCTACAGTTGCATTATTTTCTCATAACTTTTACTCACGTTTTAAATATTTATCTAAAAGTTCTATGTTATTTTTTAAATCAAGTTCTTTAAATAAATCAACATCTTTATCTTTGATAACATCTATTAAATTTATTTCGTTACCTTCTTTATCATGACCAATGGCATCGTTTAAGGAAACTGTGGGTCCAATTTTTTTTTGACTTCTAAAGTGCATTAAAATTTCATTTTGAATACATCTGGCTGCATAAGTTGTAATTTTAGTTTTTTTACTATTTTTGTAAGTATCTATTCCTTTAATTAAGCCGATCGTACCTATGCTAATTAAGTCATCTGTATCTGCTTCTTTTACATCAA
>OJAW01001708.1_pt1 | contig 12136 bp, 10 predicted proteins | sample 1589151 | NCBI WGS metagenome assembly OJAW01 (sample SAMN03283290) | human gut metagenome | biome: human-associated habitat; material: feces | host: Homo sapiens | place: Peru | collected 2012 | reverse complement strand
AAGATATTGATGGTGTAAAATGTGAACCGTTTGAAAGAGTTCTAATATCAACTCCAAATGATTATGCAGGAACTATAATAAATGATTTAAATGAAAGAAAAGGAAATCTTTTGTCAATTACAAATGATGAAAGTTATACAAAACTTGAATTTTCATGTCCTACAAGAGGTTTAATAGGATACCGTTCAAACTTCATCACAAATACTAAAGGAGAAGGTATCATGGTAAGAAGTTATGAAGGATATAAACCATATGTTGGGGATATAAGACATAGAAAAAACGGTGTACTTGTATCCATGGAAGATGGAAAAGCAATGGCATTCTCACTATTTAATTTAAGTGATCGTGGTACATTAATAATTGATGCTGCAACTGAAGTTTATAAAGGTATGATTATAGGTATACATAATAGAGATAATGACTTAAATGTAAACCCTTGTAAAAATAAAAACCTTACAAATACAAGAGCATCAGGATCTGATGAAGCTCTAACACTTGTAACACCAAAGAAATTTACTTTGGAAGAAGCATTAGAATTTATTGAAGATGATGAGTATATTGAAATTACTCCGACGGAAATAAGATTGAGAAAAAAATACTTAGATCCAAAAGAAAGATATAGAAAAGGACGTTAATTAATGTCTTTTTTTTATTAAATAATTTACTTTTTAAAATATACATGTTAAAATAATTCTAGGAGAAGATTTAAATGAAGAAGATAAATTGGGAAAAAGTTAATAAATTTATTAAAAATAAGAATTTTGTTATTGGATTTTGTGTGTTTTGTTTAACAATGGTATCGATTGGATTTAGTTATGCATCGTTTTTTAGTGTTAAAACTAATTCAAATAATCAAAGTATAACAACTGGTACATTGTCAGTTTCTTACGGTGCTTCGACATCATCTGTTTTAAGAAATGGAATGAGTTCGATGAGTAATGCAATGGGTATGGCTCAGGATGAAGCTAGTTTAATTTATATTCAAAATACCGGAACACTTAATTCAACATTTAATTTAACTATTGGATATGATATGGAAAACTTTACTGGAAGAAGTGGTTATAGTGATAGTGATCAATTAACACCTTTAGATTATGTTATGCTTGCAGTATATCAATATAATGGAGCGGGTAAAGAAGATACTTTAGTAACAGGACCAATAAGTGTAGCTGATTTACCAATTTATTCAATTAATACAAGTGATTCAAGATATAATAGATATTCAATTTTATTTAATACAGTGGGTAGTTCATCTTCATCAACATCTACGAAGACTTATAAGGTAAAGATGTGGTTAAGTGATAAAGCTATACCTGCGGCAAGTTATACATATTTTTATTTAAATACTGAAGTTGTGGCTGAAGTTGTTAACGCAAAGATGGCTTATACTTTAAGGGGTACAGTAAAAAGTGGTACATCAAATGCAAGTGGAGCAGTAGTAAGTTTTCATAATAATTCACTTAGTAGTACAACTAACAGTGCTGGTACATTTACTTTAACTGGAGTATATCCAGGAACATATAATATGGATATTACATATAATAATGTTACTTATAAAGGTAATTTGAGAGTAGAAGAAGGTACTGCAAATAGTTTAACTAGTTTGGGTACTACTTTTACAGGAACTGATATTTATCAAGTTGCTAATAATTATGGTACAACATTAAGTAAGATAATTGATAAAAATAATATTACTACTTATAGTAGTGCAGCAAGTATCACAAGTGGTAATTTATATCCGACATATAAATTTGTTGGAGGGGCTACAGCTTCTGTAAGCGGAATAGTTATTACACTTGATTCAACAAATAAAACTTATACCATGAGTATGTAAATTAATTTTACAGTTAAATGCTGTAAAATTTTTGTTTATATTTTACTATAAAAATGTGTAGATGAAAATATTGTGAAAAAATTTTTGGAAAATTAACAATTTATTGTTGATTTTCATATTAAAAAATGCTATTATTAGAATAGAGGAGGACATAAAAATGGAAAATAAGAAAAACACAATCTTATTAACAGTTATCGCAGTTGCTACTTTATTAGTTGCAGTTGTTGGTGCTACATTTGCATACTTCACTGCTCAAGGAGGTGCAGCATCTTCAGCAAAAGTTACAGTTAGTACTGGTACTGCTGGTAGTTCTTCATTAGGAACTTTCTCAGCTATCAACATTTATGCTGATGCTACTAACTTTGCTCAAGGTCAAGAAAGCCGTGTTGGTACTTCTACTGGTACTGTTGCATGGACTGCTCCAGGTGCATCAGGAACAGAAACTCCAAGTGAAGCTGATAGAAGTTTCTGTTATACAGCTAGCTTAGCAGTAACTAAGAATGATTTCGTATATTCTAGTACTAATACTACTCATGCTGCAGAATTAACTTTAACAGCTAAGAAGAATGATGTTGTAGTTCTTCAAGATAAGGATATTACTGTTGGTACTGATTCAGTTAGTATTCCTACTGTAAAAGATGGTTCTACTATGACTCATAAGTTAGTTGCTGAAGCTGGAGCTACTAAGAGTGATAAATGGGAATTAACTGTTACTCTAGTAAATTTAGGTGTTGATCAAAATGATAACACTGGTAAACAATTTAATGGTGCTGTTAAGTTTGATAAAACTAATTGTCAATAATAACAATACAAAAATTGGACTTCGGTCCTTTTTTTTGTTAATTTAAAAGAGTAGAATTATATTGAATCTACTCTTTAATTTTTTTAATTGTTATATTTTTGTTTATCAAATCTAAAATTATTATATTTGTTTCATTTAACAAATATACTTTTGCATATTTTCTTTCATATTCACTTTGTATTAAAAAGAATTTTTCAAGTATTTCTTGATAATTTAAATTGAAGTAGGAAGTACCAGTTGAATATATAACTAATAAGTATTCACTTAATTCTTGGTATTTTTGAAGCTTTTTAGCTTTTATTTCAAATGCATTTGTAATTTCTTTTTCAAATTTTTCTTTGCTTAATTTATCTGATATGTACCCATATTCATCATATATTTTATATTTATTTTTGCCAAATAAAACTTTTAGTGTATCTTCTGATATTTTTCTTCCTCCTTCTTTAATAAACTTTTTTAACATTTTTTTTCTTTTTGATTTCTTTATTTTGCCGATAGTATGAGGAGGCTTTTTTAATGAGTCTTCTTTCCATATATAATGACAACTTGTTAGTTCTACGCCTTTACCATCTTTTATAAAATCTGGTGATTCGCTTTTTTGATATCCTGTTTTGATAATGTTGTTTTTTTCTAGTATTTTTAATATATATGTTTCTTCTTTAGTTTTTTGTTCTTCAAATTTAGACATTTTTTCTGTCCTCCTTTTTTGATGAATATTTTTATTATAATTCTTTTATTAATTTTGTCAATATCCTTATTGACTTACAATTTTATTTAATGATGTTGATTTTGTTCTTGTAAAATAGTCTTTTTTTTGATAAAATACTAGAGAAAAGAGATGTGGTACTTATGGCATTATTATTAACACTTTTTAGTGGGTTGTTCTTTTTAGTTGGAATAATTATCTATAAATATAGTAATAATAAACTTATGCTTACTCATGCATCAATTGCATGTGCTGGTGTAGTTATAATTGGGTTAGTTTGTTTTGATTTGTTACCTGAGGTAATTGAATCTGGTAAATGGTGGATGTCATTATTTATTATACTTGGTTTTGTTATTTTGTTTATACTTGATAAGTTGGTACCTCATCATGAACATGAACATCATGAAGATGATGAAGAAAAGATTGATCATGTACTTCATATGGAACATATAAGTACTGTAACAATTACAGCGTTACTTTTACATAATATGATTGAGGGTATGGCTTTATATGGTGTTGCAAGTAATAATATTAAAAGTGGATTACTTATGTTACTTGGTATTGGTTTACATAATTTGCCATTTGGGTTTCAAATAGGTAGTTTTGGTAAGAATAAAGAAAATAGAGGACTTATTTGTTTACTTGTTTTAAGTGGTTTTATTGGGGGATTACTATTTAGTATATTTGGTTCATTTAATTATTTAGTAGAAGCAATAATTCTTTCTTTAACTATTGGTATGCTTCTTCATATATTAATTTTTGAACTTTTAAAAGAAATAATACAAGAAATACATAAAAAAGAAACTATTTATGGTATAATTATTGGTATAATAATATTAATCATTATAAATTTAATTTAAAGGATGTGAAATAAGCATGAAGAAAGTATTAGTGGTTGGTGCTGCCGGTGCTGTTGGTGTTCATACTGTTAAATATTTACTTAGTGAAGGAAGATATGAAATAACGATTATGGATTTAAAAAATAAATTAGTTATGGATAGACTTAAACGTTTTAAAAAGAGAGTAAATATATTATATGGTGATGTAACTGATAGAGTTTTAATGGAAGCATTAGTTAAAGATCATGATTATATTATTTATCTAGCAAGTGCCATGCCACCGCTTGGAAATATGAAAAAAGGACTTGCTTATGCAATTGATTATGGAGGGTGTGAAAATGTTGTTAGAGCAATAAATTATTATAATCCGAAGTGTCATTTGTTTTATGCATCAACTACATCACTTTATAAAAATATAAAGAATCCTAGTGTAAAGAGTAAGATTACTCTTGATAAGCTTGATTATTTTGAACAAGCTAAGTTTGATGCTGAGAATTTAATTAAAAGTAAGTTAAAAAATTATACAATATATAGAATACCTTTGGTGTTAAGTGATAGTTTATATGAAACATTTATGTATCATGGAAAAAGAAATGATTTAATGGATGTTGTTACTAAAGAAGATTGTGCTTATGCATTTGTAAAGGGTATTAAATATAGTGATGAATTAAATAGAAAAACATTTAATGTAGCGGGAGAAATTCCAGTGGTATATGGTAATGTTTTAGATAGACTTCTGGAATATAATGGTTTAAGTTTTAAATATGTTAGTTCAAGATTGTTTTTAGAAAAAGACTATGTTAGTCCAGTGTGTAGTGATAGAGATGAACTTGAGAATATAATACATTTTAGAAATGATTCTTTAGCACAATATTATAAGAGAATAAAACAAAAAAGAGGCAATAAAAGAAAAATTAATAGATTACTTGCTAAAGTGTTGGTGAAGTAATGAAAGTTGGGGTTGCATTTTCTGGTGGGGGTTTAAGAGGTGCTTATCAAGTTGGTGCGTATAAAGCATTTGTTGATGCCAAAATAAAAGTAGATGGATTTGTTGGAACCAGTATTGGAGCTTTTAATGCATGTATGTGTGCAAGTGGAAGATTTTTTGAGTTATATGATTTTTGGTGTAATATTGATGCTGGAGAAATACTTGGATTTTCAAAAAAGTTAGTAAGTAGTGTAAATACTGATAAAATAGATGTAATAGAGGCACTTAAAAATATAGGGAATATTATAAGTAATAAAGGTATTAGTACGTATGGGATAAAAAATAAATTAAGGGAATTTCATTTGGAAAAGTACCTTTATAAAAGTAAGAAAGATTTTGGTTTAGTAACTGTTAGGTTTAATGATTTTAAACCTAGATATATGTTAAAAAAAGATATAGATAAAAGATATTTAAATGAATATATTTTAGCATCATGTTATTTACCAGTCTTTAAGTTAGAAAAAATGATTGATAATAATTATTACTTAGATGGGGGATTTCATGATTATATACCTGCGAATATGTTAATAAATTTAGGGTATGATAAAGTATATGTAATAGATTTAGAAGCAATAGGTTTAAGAAGACCATATAAAGATAAGAAAAAGATAGTTGTTATTAAACCTAGTAGAAGACTATATAATATACTTGATTTTAAGAAAAAAGATATTGATGAAATGATTAAAATGGGGTATTATGATACTTTGAGAGTGTTAAAAGATTTTGATGGAAGAAAGTATATTTTTAAAAAAAGAGGTAAATGGTATTATAAATATTTACTTAAGTTTGTAGATAAAGATATAGTGGAATCTATGAGTAAGTTATTTGGCACTAGGGATGAAAAAAGATTAGTTATTAAAGTAGTGGAATATGTAATGAAAAAAGAAAAGTTTACATATTACAATGTATATAAAATAAAAGATGTAATAAAAAGAATAAGGTTTACTAGTAGTGATAGTGATGTTTATAAGTTTGTAAAAAGTTTAGGAGGTAATTAAAATGGGAAGAGCTTATGAAGTAAGAAAGGCAAGTATTCAAAAAACAGGAGCAGCAAAGGGGAAGGTTTATACAACATATGCTAAAGAAATATATCTAGCAGCTAAGAAAGGTAGTCCAAATCCAGATGCTAATGTAACACTTAAAAGATTGATTGAGAAAGCTAAGAAAAATCAAGTGCCAAGTGATATTATTACAAGAGCACTAGATAAAGCAAAGGGACTTGGACAAGATGAATATCATGAAGTTATTTATGAAGGATTTGGACCTGGAGCATCAACTTTAATTATTAAATGTTTAACTGATAATGTTAATAGAACAGTAGGGATGGTTAGAGCTGCATTTAATAAAGTTAATAAAAGTTTAGGCGTTACTAATTCTGTTTCATATAATTATGATCATTTAGGTATTTTATCATTTAAGTATGATGATGAAGAAAAGATATTTGATGCATTATTAAATGAAGGTATTGAAATTGTTGATATAGAAAATGAAGATGGTTATATTACCCTTAGTTTGAATCCTAGTGATGTTAATAAAACTAAAGATGTTTTAGAAAATTTACTAGGAGAAGTAGATTATGAAATTGATGAAGTTGGTATGTATGCTAAAGAAAAAATTACTTTAACTGGAGAAGATAAAGAAATATTTGATAGATTATATAATTTACTTGATGATATTGAAGATGTTTCTCAGATTTATACAAATGTAACTAATATAGGTTAATTATGAATAAAGATTTAGTTAAGACATTAATTAAAGTAATAGTTGTATTTTTGGGATTTGAAGTAGTTTCTAATTTATTTGGAAGTATTATTGCAGCACCAATATATCAATCATTTAATGGAAAATATACATTATATTTAGCAAGTGAAATAGCAATGGTTTTGTTTGCACTAATATTATGTGTTATTCTAAAAAGAGTAAAGATATTTAAAAATAAAAATTTGAGTTTTAGTAAATGTGTATTTTTATGTGTACCAATTGTAGTATTAAGTATATTATCATTACTTACTAATTTAAATAATTTGTTTAGTGCAAATAGTGGGGACTTAATTAGTTTAGTGTTGTATGCAATATGTATTGGTATATTTGAAGAAGTATTTTTTAGAGGTATAATTGAAGGAATATTACTTGATGAATATGGAAGTAGTAATAAGAGAATTATATTTTCTATAGTTTTAAGTGGTATTATATTTGGTTTTGTTCATTTAGGTAATTTATTTGCTGGGCAAGATTTATTAAGTACGATGATTCAATTTTTTCAAGCAACAGCAATTGGGGTATTGTTTGGCACAATTTATTTTATAGGTAGAAATATCTGGGCTTTAATTTTCTTACATAGTATTTATGATTTTTGTGTATTACTTGGAGAAGTTAATTTAGTAACGGGATGTAGTTATTCAAGTGATGTACCAATGAGTATTACAATTAATTCAATAATTATATCTTTACTTATTAGTATAATATATTTGCTTTTTAGTTCTAGAGTTTATAAGAAAAATAATAATAAAGATGCAAATGTTAAAGTATTTGATGCGGGTATATATGCAAGTATTTGTTTAATTGCTATTAATAATGTATTATTTTCTTTATCTGGAGTTGATGTAAATAAGTATTATGTATGTCCTGATTATGAGGCAGTTAGTTTTAATTTAATTGAAACGCATTATTATAGTTATGATGATTTTACTTATAATGATGTTAGGTATTATAAAGATGGTAGTAAAGCTATGGCTGGTGATAAAGATTTAGGAATATCTAATGTAGTAAGAGTAGTTGTTCAAAATAATAATTTACTTATTATAAGTAGTGAAGGTCAATATTACAAGTTATATTATAGTAAAATTAAAGATGATGGAAGTATTAATTTAATTAGTTTTGAAGTTCCCATTATTAGTGGAGTTGGTTATTTAAGTGATGTTCTAAACAATACTAGTTATCCGATGATTAAGAGTATAACTAATGATGTATTTATAATTGATAATAATAATTTGAAGAAAGTTGTTAGTTAACTTTCTTTTTTTTGAAAATAAGTTTAAATGTGAAGATAATTTCTTGGAATTTGTGAAAAAAACACAAAATTTGTGAAAATAAGTATACTTTTTTGCTATTTTGTTATATAATATTAACAGGAGGGGATAGTATGCTTATAGAATTTAGTGTTAAAAACTTTATGTCTTTTAAGAATAAAGTTACATTATCTATGGAAAAAGGTAATGGTTTAGAAAATGAAGAAAATGTTGTGTTTGATGGTGATATTAATGTGCTTAAGAGTGCAGCGATATATGGTGCAAATGCATCCGGTAAATCAAATTTATTAAAAGCTTTTACTTGTGCAATTTTGATGGTTAGAACATCTAGTTTAATATCGGTTGGACAAAAATGGGTTTTTTTACGTCCATTCTTATTTGATGAAGAAAGTAAAAATAAACCAAGTGAATTTGAATTTGTATTTAAAACAAATGGTGTTAAATACAAATATTATTTTAGTGCAGATGAAAATAAAGTATATGATGAAGTGTTAGATGCTTATTATACTCAAAAACCAACTAATATTTTTAGAAGAACAAATACAAATAATTATGAGTTTTATGTAGACAAAAAAAAGTTGGAAGCATTATCAATGAATAATACTGAAAATAAATTATTTTTGGCAACTGCAACAACTTGGAATTATGATAAAACAAAAGATGCTTATCTATGGTTTGTTAATGGTATTGATACATATGATTCTTTTAATAATATAACTGATAAAGATTTAATTGCATATAGTAATGACTCTGAAAATTTAAAAGAATTTGCATTAAAATTATTAAATAAGGCTGATATACTTATTAAAGATGTGACTGTTCATTATGAAGAAAAGGAAATTGATAATTTGTTGTTGGCACCTCTTGAAAAGAGTAATGATAAATATAAAGTTAAAAATATTAATATTGAATTAGAACATGAAGTTATGGTGGGAAATGATAAACATAATTATAAATTGAATTTTGTTGATGAATCATCAGGAACTAAAGTGTTGTTTGCTTTCGCACCATTTTTGAAAAGAGCTTTTGAAAATACAAAAGTTATTATTGTTGATGAATTAGAAAGAAGTTTACATCCAGCATTAGTCGAGTTTATTGTTAAATTATTTAATAATAAAGAAATAAATAAAGCTAATAGTCAATTAATATTTACTACACATGCTATGAATTTGTTAAATTTAGAATTATTAAGAAGAGACCAAATATGGTTTACTGAAAAAAATCCAGAAAATGGAGTAACAGATTTATATCCACTTGATTCGTTCTCAGTTAGAAAAGATGAAAATATTCAAAAAGGTTATATAAATGGAAGGTATGGAGCAATTCCATTTATTAAAGATGTTGATTTATGGCTAGAGGACAATTAAGACACCATAAGAAAAAGCCTTTGATTGTTATTTGTTCAGAGGGGGGCAAAAAGTCTTCGGAATATTATTACTTTAGAAACTATACTAATAGAAATTTAAGAATTCAATTTTCTACTGGTAATAGTACTGATCCTAAAGGAATGCTTGATGATTTACTTAAATATATGCATAATGAAGATATTGCATCTGAAGATAATTGCAGGGTGTTTTTGGTATTGGATACCGATTTAAGTGAGAAACGAATTAATGAAATTAGAGAGATAAAACAAAAATGTATTGATAATAATATAGAAATAATTACGTCTGCTCCGACTTTTGAAATATGGTATATAATGCATTATAGAAATAATAATTTGAAGTTTAAAGCAAGCAAAGATGTAAAAAAAGAATTGGAAAAAATAAATGGTACATATACTGAAAGCGTGGATATGTATAAAATAATTAAGGATTCAACTTTTAATGCAAGAAATGTTGCTCAATCATTTGAGATACAAGGTATTAAAAATAGAGAAGATATACTTGTTTTAAATCCTCATACGAGTATTTATAAAATACTTAATGCAATAGATGAATTTAATGAGTTATAATTATTAATGTCAGGACTACTTGATTTACAAGTGACGTTCTGATTTTTTTTAAAACTATATTGACTTTATAACAAACATATGTTATATTGAATGTGTAGTTAATTAGAAGTGTTAATAGTTGTAAAATAGTGTAAATTAGATTAGGTAAATATGGGGTTTTAGTGGTATAATGGAGGTGAGGTAATTATGAAAAAATTTAGGTTAAGAAAATTTCATTTTGGTTTTATTACTTTTTTTATTTTAATCTATATGGAAGTAGTAAGTAGAATATTAACTCACGTAAGTATATTTAATAATAGTATATGGTATGTTTTAATATTTAGTTTATTTATTACGATTCTTTTTCATGGATTGGGTAAAATATTTAATAGAAGTGTAAATAAAGTTTTATTTTTAATAAATATTTTTTTACTTGCCTTACTTTATAGTATGCAGTTATGTGTTTTTAAGTTGTTTAGTTTTTATTTTGATTGGGGACTTATTGGAGCAACTGATCAAGTGGCATCTTTTGCTGGTGATGGATTGATGGTAGTTTTATCAAATGCAATCGGAGTATTACTTTTTATGTTGCCATTTTTTGTACTTCTTATATTTAATCATATTATTGTTATTGAAAAAGAAAGTATAAAAGTAAATATTACTAAAGTTATATTATCTGTACTTGTTTATTTTATATTTATCTTTAGTTTAAATATAAGTAAGAATGATGCATATGAACTTTATTATAAGGTTAATAATGTGTCTTTGAATATAGAAAAGTTTGGAGTGTTACATACATTTTTAATTGATAGTTATAGAAGTGTATTTGGTTTTAAAGAAAGTGTTAGTATTATAAATAAAAATGATGGTGATGATATGTCTAGTGGAAGTATTCCACGGGATGAAATTATATATGGGTATAATAATTTAAATATAGATTTTAATAAATTAATAAAAAATGAAAATAATAATACTATTAAAGAAATGCATGAGTACTTTCAAAATGAAAGTGGCAGTTTAAAGAATAAATATACTGGGTATTTTAAGGGTAAAAATTTGATTTTGTTTATGGCTGAGAGTTTTAATGAAATAGCTGTTAATAAAGATTTAACTCCGACGTTATATAAACTTGTTAATAGTGGTTTTAAGTTTAATAATTTTTATACACCGACGATTAGTAGTACGATTGGAGGAGAGTTTCAAGAACTTACTGGGTTAGTTGCAGCATCTGGTTTTTTGAGTCCTTGGAAAAATGGAAATAATGATTATCCATTTGGTATTGGTAAAGTGTTTAAAGATATGGGATATAATACATATGCTTATCATGATCATAGCATTTATTTTCAAAATAGATATATTTATTTGAAGAGTTTAGGTTTTGATAATTTTAAAGGGTGTAATAATGGACTTGAGAAAAGTATTAATTGTAAGATATGGCCAGAAAGTGATTTAGAAATGATTAATGCAACAGTTAATGATTATGTAAATAGTGATAAACCATTTTTTACTTATTATGTAACTGTTAGTGGTCATGGAGATTATGGATGGAGCAAAAGTGCAATTGCAAATAAAAATAAGGATTTAGTAAGTGGACTTAAAGTTAGTGAAAAACCATTAGCTTATTTAGCAGCTCAGATTGAACTTGATAGAGCTTTAGAAAAATTAATTACTAGTCTTGATAGTGTAGGTGTACTTGATGATACTGTTATTGCTTTAGTAGGAGATCATTATCCATATTATATGAGTATAGATGAAGTAAATGAAATAAGTAGTTATAAAAAAGATAGTGTTGTTGAAGTAAATAGAAGTAATTTTATTTTATGGAATAATAAGATGGACACAGTTGAAGTTGATAAAGTTGGTAGTCAGATTGATGTTCTTCCAACATTATATAATTTATTTGGAGTAAGTTATGATTCAAGATTAATTATTGGTAAAGATATATTGAGTACAACAGAGGGTCTTGCAATATTTGGTAATAGAAGTTGGGTAAGTGATAAAGGAA
>OJAW01001706.1_pt1 | contig 12141 bp, 11 predicted proteins | sample 1589151 | NCBI WGS metagenome assembly OJAW01 (sample SAMN03283290) | human gut metagenome | biome: human-associated habitat; material: feces | host: Homo sapiens | place: Peru | collected 2012 | reverse complement strand
ATGAATTGTGTCTCAGGCTCAGTCCCGTCATGCTCAGCATTAAATCTGAGTTCATCAATGAATTCTGAACGGTATTCTTCTAACTCCATAGTCAATCAATTTGTATTTTAAAGGGTGTAAGTTCTGATATGATAATGTCATAAAGTGCCTTTGATATAGGCAAAGGGACATTGTTCCGTTCCAATCGTGGGAAGTCTTTACTTACATGATATGCAGCTTTGTCAGTAACAGCAAAGACGAAATTATCGTAGGTTGGATTAAAGTCATAACCAAACAGACTGAGTTTGTTAATCAAAGCATCCCTTTGAGTCAACGAGAAAGTGGAATATAACTCATTTACCAAACTATTTAGTTTAACACCATTGAAAGAAGGACTCATTTTTTCAAGAGAATAGATTACCAACGTCCCGTCTATGTCACTGTCAAGTTGTTCAATTGAGGATATGCGAACAGTTTCTTTTCCAGCAGATATAGCCTTTATCTCAAACCATTCGTTTCCATAAGAGAAATCCTTGTGTGTCTTTTCAGGACCAGTCCAACTCTCTATTGCATTGTCTATCCCCCAATGTGGAATGGCATAGTCACGCATAAACATTAGTTCACCTATCAATCCTTGTATTTCTGGTTCAGACATTGATATCCTATCAGGCTTGAACAATTTCCTCCATGCCTGGTAACGAGCTGTCAATGTCTTGTAAACTATATTTTCATCAGACATTTCATCAACAGAAGTTGTCAAATCCTCGCAGAACGCACTGAAACAACCTATCAAGTCGTTTAGATCCAAAGAAAAGCGAAGAATAAATATTCCTTCTGAGGTCTTGTACTGATTGACAACCAACGGCTTTGACCCAACAATCTTCACAGGAGAAAATGCACCTCTGTATTCATAGCAATATCGTCCTTCATCATCTTTTCCGATGAAAAGGTCATGTTTTTTCGAGCCAACTCGAACAAAATGTTCTTCCTTGAACCCTTCTATAAATCGTTTTAGAATGTTATCAGTCATATTCTTCTTCGTTTACATTGTCGTCATCTATTTCCAAACCATTAACCCGTAACCAAGTTTTATTTACTTTGTAAGTTACAGCTGCTTCTTCGCCTTTAACTCCTGGGAATCCAATAGAGAATGCTATGAGTTGGTCATTACCAACCTCTTTTAAGAATTTATTGTAACTCTTGCAATTAGGCTTGGTCGGGTCTTCCTGCTTTACTTCCGGCTCAATCAGCATAATAACCAATACTGGCCTACGTTCTTTTAAATGTTGAAAATATGCCTTAACCGGTATTGCCTTTTTTGATATTTCTTCATCAGACATTCCTTCTAATGTCCAAGCATTCTTACATTTAGTCTCCGCAAGTTCAATATCGGACTTTGTAAGACAAAACTTACCTTCACGCGTACCCAGAATTCGACGACGTGAGCTTATCTGAACAGCATTGCCATGGTCATATATAGCACGCTTAGTACATCTAATATTGGAGAGTGTAGGAATCTGACAAGGACTATTTCCATCACCGCCCTCAAACACTACATTCCAAGAGTCTATTCCTTCATTTTGTGGGTCGTCCAAGAAGGAAATTATATTTTCAATATTGAAGTTCATGTTAAGCAGTGAACACTTTATCTTTGTTAAGAACTCTCGAACAACAGACTTTGGCACGTCAGCAAAATACCTCGAATCTTTTATCGTTTTTGAATAAGGATCGTCATTCGCATGGCGTTCTACATCCGCAAAGCCATATGTGTACTTGCTCTTGAATAGATAATCTGCCAATTCTTCTGTTACTCTTAGATTTTCCTTGTTATTTTCTGCGTTAAGGCTTAAATACGGAGTGTCATAAATATTTCCATAATATGCAACTCGCATTTGGTACTGACTAGCAGAACGCATCTTGTTGTTTGCTGTAATTTGAAGAGCTTCACAGTTGTCACGCACTTTCAGACCAAAGTCTTTTGGAGTCAAGCGCTGCTCATACATGCGTTTTACGTCATCTTTCAACAATTCTGAAGCTTCTGCAATCTCTGCATACCAGTTTGCGCTGGCTTGAGATGTCCATATTTGGAATAGATCCTCGTACTTATGTCTGTATCCAAACCATCGTCCCATTTGCATGAGTACATCAAACGTGGCAGTATTTCTATAGAAATAACTTACAAGCAATCCTTCAAGGGTCAGACCTCGGGATAACGCAAGACCGCCAACGGCTATAACTCTAAGATTAGGATTGGCACGATAATCAAGCTTGTCACTCGATTTCGAGCCATTGACTACCATTATCTGTATGTTACTGATTGCATCCAATAGGGCTTTCTTGTTTAATACGCGCTTGTATAGGATGTCGTCAACATGAGAGAAATGTTTCTTCCATATAGACAGCAATTCCTTAAACAATGGCTTGTCAACATTGTCCGAGTATTTGTCGCTGAAATCGTATTTCAATGAATTCAAGACACTGTTATAAATGTCCTCAATATGCTCCTTTATTACTTTCTGTACTTTTACAAAACGACTCATGTTTATTAGCATGCTTCTAGGTGCGGATATTTGGCCGCGCATGTCTCGTATAACATTAGCGATAAAGAAACACAAAGTAGCTTCACGCAAACTTTTAGGAAGTATTCCATCCCATTCCTTTTTGTGTAGGTAATAGAACGTACCACGATTCAATTCATCGATGTTTTCCCTAACGGTTTCCTTGTACTCTTCAGAAGTATAGTCTGGTTCTTCTATATCAGCAATGAATCTCAAATTCGAGTATCTTGTTCCATCTGAGTAGAAAATTTGTTTTGCACCAATATAGGTTGAAGGTGTAGGTAAGGTGTATATGAAATTTTCAGGAAACAAGTCTGCTTGCTTCATACTATCCACAGAGTCCGGATCTATGAATATATTTGCAAAGGGAGTCGCTGTAAAGCCGACATATGTTGAAATCTGAAACAGATTGCAGATGTTACGTATAATCTTATTTGTTTTTGTCGGATTTGTCTCGTCAACTTTTGTGTTTACTGAAGCATTATCTGCCTCATCATCAATAAGTAACATTGGAGCATCTACATACCCTTTAATTGGGTCGAGGTTTTGACTTTCCAACCAATTATACAACTTATTTAATACAGAAACATTCTTTTTGCAGACAAACACAACTATAGACTTATGCTGCTCAATGGAAGTTGCTATTTTATCTGTTCCTCCTACAAAATCCTTTTGTACAGAAGTAAATGCTGTAGCTGGTCTTTTCTTTGTGTATTCACCGACCCCTACTTTAACTCCATTTACGTTAGTTGTATCCTTGGGAAATGTATAGCCGATTATTCCCTCGTCCACACGTTCTTGAGTCTGTTGACGTAGAGACTCTGTTGTGCCAGCAAGCAATATTATAACTTTATAGCCAGCATCAGCAGCTTTGCATATCATTCCTATATATGTTGACGTCTTTCCTGACTGCACATCGCCAATAATAAGGCCACGACAAGGCTTACGCTTGCCTTCAAACTTCTCATTTGGGTCAGCAAGACAATCTAAAATATTGGGCAAAGTAGTGTGGTCAAGTGTGTCAATACTTCGTGGGTCTAATGACGATTTCTCCTGCAAGAAGCGGCGATATCTTTCCCAAAAAGGTTGTTTTTGAAGGGACAAATCCCTATACCAACTATGCTTTGCTTCATAGTCGTTAAATATAGCACAACCTTTTGTATGGCGAACAGAGACTTCGTATTCCAAGTCTCTGACCATATCATTAATTTCTTCATTACTGCATTCTAAGCCAGTAATTGTGAGTATTTTAGCGACAACCATCTTTAAAGTTGTCGTATCTAATTCCTTCTTCTGTTGTTGCTCCAAATCAAGCATCTGCTTACACATACTCTTGATTCCGTTCTTTTGCTGTTCACTTAATTTCGTCATGATAGTATTCTTTTAATCGACCATTAAGTTGCTCGTATTGACAGAATGGTTCTGACTTCATAAAATTGTTTATCAGTTCACTCACAGATGAAGAACTTATCACCTTACTTGCATCAATCATTGTTATAGCAAGTTGATATACTTCGTCTTCACGATGCTCATCTTCTTCTATGATAACATTGTCATTAGATTTATCCAAGTAAATCTGTTGCATCGGAACATTCTTCTCTATCTCAGAAACAAGCATCTTTACATATTCAACATCTTCTTCAGCCAATCGGCTAAACACGAATTTGAACAGTTCACTGTCGCGATTTACTTTATAATAAAAGTTTTTGTCGCGGCCCTCGATGCGATCCCAAATGTAGTCAATGTTTTCATCGACTTTCTGCTTTCTTCCTCTATGGGTTTGTTTAGAGACAGAAATACCTAATGCGTCATTGACCATTTTCGTCAACTGATTTTGAATTCTCTTAGGTATCTTGGCCACTTGCTTTTTGACATCTATACTCCATATATCATCTAAGGAATTAGGAATATCCACTCTTATTCGGGCATTTTTAGTTAATTCATTACGTCTTGTCATTCCGAACCAATTGCCCCATGTAATCAAACGCTCATTTCGATAAACATAGAATCCCTGCTTGGTACGCATATCTTCCACACCACCTATGAGTTCTTTGTCTTTCTTTGACATATCAGAGAGGTATGGTAATATAAACGGACGCACCTTTATCTGTTGTTCCTTTCCAGTACTATCAACTACAGCAATTGTTTTCTCTTTTATAGTTGTCGTCTTCGGATGAGACTCCAAGAACGGATCTATAGGCCTAAGCTTTTGATTGTTTACGTACATTGAAATTTTGCCTCGTGACCTTCCCATAAATCTGTGGAAAATAAGCGAAATATGTTTTGATACAATATCCTTGTAGTCATTAAGAGCATTATATACCTGTCCGTCATTGGCTTTGGAAAGAATATCAAAATCAGTCCATAAGACCAATGTACCCTTTCCTTGTTCTTTTAATGCCTCAAAATAAGGTAGTTCACGACATTCTTTTTGCAAGAGTTCCAAAACATACCACTGTTTCTTTTGCTGAATATAATTGTAATCCCATTTGAAACCGCTGAATTTTCCATCCCAATAACTCACAACGGTTAAAACACGACACTGCGACAAAGAGGCAGACTTAAGGCCTAATCCAAATCGCCCCAAATCATTTACGTCTCTTACAGATTCAGACGATGTACTTCCATAACGCATTGCTTCATATAATGCGTTGGAAGACATTCCGACACCATCGTCTAGGACACCAACGGCAAGACTATCCATAGGTGTTGTAGGGAACAACACCCGGATGGTCGAAGCATGAGCTGATATGCTATTGTCTATTACATCTGCCAAAGCTGCTTCAAAAGAATATCCCATAGAGCGCATTGACCCCATGAGTGTATCAGCTTGTGGTATGTTTTCTCTTTGCTTACTCATAATACGAGAGTATTTGTTTGAATATTGCTTTTGCTAACAACGGCGGAACTGCATTGCCTATTTGCTGCTGTATATGAGAGATTGGCCCTTCAAAGAAGAAATCGTCAGGAAAACTTTGTAATCTCGCAGCTTCTCTTACAGACAGCCCTCTATGTTGGGTTGGGTGTATAAGCATCATCTTTCGATAATTCGAAATTACGACAGATGGCTCGTCACTCTTTAAACGTTTGTATATTCCGCTATGGCATCTTGTCTTGTCTTTATAATTCATCATAAGTTCCTCTGGTATGTCTCGCCAATTATGCCCTTGACGGATATGCTTGTAGCGCTCAATAATTAAGTCGCTATTTAATGAGACCTCATTCTGGATTGAATATTTTGATTTCCTTCTCATTAATTTTGCATATTCGGAACATTTTGATAAACTCAGCGTGTATGGAGCTTTCGGAATATTATCCCCTGTTTTAAGCTCAGGCAAATCATTTATAGCATCTGCCACGGTCACGTTTGTTCCCATTGGCTCTGGAAATTTGAATTTAATCCCTATACGGTTGCCTACAATAAAACAGCGATTTCGTCTTTGTGGTACACCATAATCATTTGCCCATAATATTGTTGGCTCGGTTATTTTGTAGCCAAGTTCTTCAAAGCTTTTTGCTATCCGTTTTATTGTTTCTCCATTTTCCATATTGATGATACCTGCAACATTCTCAAACAGAAACCAGTCAGGTTTAAGTTCATCAACAAATCGGACAAATTGTTTGAACAACATGTTCTTTGGATTATCCATAGTTCTACCATTCTCGGCTGTTCTCTGGTTTGACATAGAAAAGCCTTGACATGGCGGTCCACCCATAATAATGAAAACATGTTCACCACTAAGGATTATATCTTCTTTGGGGTGTATGTTCGTTATATCTTCATTTATGACTGTTGCATGAGGATGATTCTTTCTATAGGTGGCAGCTGCACTTGACCATACTTCAACGGCAAACTTCACATCTATGCCGGCCATTTCTGCACCAAGGCTTAGTCCTCCAGCTCCAGAAAAGACATCAACCCCCAACATTATTTTCGGTTTATTCATTTTGTCTCTTCTGTTTTATGATTGAGTAAGTCGTGTAAACAAGTATTCTTGGTCAACGTCCTTTATTTCAAATACATTCCTTGTGACGACTCCCACATTAAATTTAATCATCAATTTGGCAAGCATTTCACCACCAATCAGGATGCATCTTACCGCCCCATGTGTTTGATAAGAAAGGGCTTCTGACGAAAATTCAGACGTAGTAATATAAACACCTGTTGTCATGCCTATGCTGCTAAGGACCCCAACGAAAGACTGCACATCAACTATATCAATTTCATCTTCAGTGTTGTTATGTGCAATGACGAAAAATCTGTTTAGTCCTAATTCGTCAATATTTACAAAGCCTGACAACCTTATGTCGTGTGACATTTTTGCGCTTATCTTTCGTTCTTCAAAATTTGTAGAATACCCCATTCGAGGTAATAAATCTAGCAGAAGCTTAAACAGGGATTCTTTATCAAAATCATTGACAATGCCCTTTAATTCAGAGATTAACTCTTTATTCAGCTGTTCACAATCCTCAGATATCTTATTGATTGTACTTTCCAACATTGAAGGTTTGAATTCAAGCAAAGGCTTATCTTCCGAGCAATTATCTATTTCAAATAGATTTTGTTCGGTCGTCATAATTTCATCAATATTTTTTTTTGAGTCCTTTGTATTGTTTGTACGCTTTGTTCTCTGCTTTTTTTGTGCTTTTTCTTTCTTTTCTTGAAGACGACGTTTCGCAGCTTCTCTTGTCTGTTTTTCAAACACACGATAAGCTTCAAAATTTTCCCGAAGGAATTGTCTGTCTATTTTTGTGACACCAGACTCGATTAATGCCTTACCTTCAGCGGTTATTTGGTCAGTGGCATGATTTGGACGAAACACGAGTCCCGCCTTCTGCAAATAATATGTTGCCCATTGCAATCTGTCGACGATTTTATATTTCTTTCCGCTATTTATACGTTCTTTTAGTTCTTCTTCAGAAAACCCCATGTATTTGACGCATGACTCTCTAAGTTCATCACGCTGTTGGGGCTTTCCGTCCATGAGGACAAAAAGGACGGGGAATAAAAATTTTTCAAAACTTGGTATCATAGCCAAAACTTGTATTCTTAATTGATTGACTCATTGATGTTGCCCTTCACTATTTCCAAATAGTTCACTTCGTCCTCAAAGTCCTCACCGAACTGTTCGGTCAGCACATTGATTACTTCATTTATCTTGTTTGCTTGCTCTTGCAGCAAATCTTGTTTGTTCTTTTCCATTGCTTCTACGTTTTAATTTGTAAGCGGTATCATACTGTCATTACGCCAACGGCATTCTGCACAAATGAAAGGCCAATGGCATAAATGTCTGTACCGTTCTTTTCGCACACATCAAAACTCTCATCCATAAGTCGGTTATAGACGGAGCACTCTTCCTGAGAGAATGTGTTGCTACCATCATTACAAGATACATAGTCCTCAAACCTGTCATCAGGATGAAAATTCAAATTGCGTTCGTTGACAAGATGATGGAAGAACTCTTTCACATCGTCGATCGTTGCTATATTCGATTCCTTATTGTATTGCATATCATCAAGTCTGTTTATCAAATTTTACGTTATAGTCGTTCTTACTTTTCTTCCTTGACTTGCGGTCTATCAACCAACAAGTCTTTTGGCTCTACTTGTAGTATTTCTGCAATTTCATATAGCACAGGAATTGGCGGTTGCACGTCATTACTGACGTAGGAGTTTACCATTCTGTACGTTTTTCCTAACTTTTCAGCAAGCCATGTTTGCTTGATACCTTTCGAAGCCAAGACTTCTTTGATTCTATTGTACTGCATATCTTTTGATGTTAGTAGCACAAAAATAAGAATTTTTATTTCAATGAAAGAGGAAAGCGGGAAGAATCTGCCTTGAGATGCTAATATTTAACAGATATTCACGCAAAACGTTTGCGAATCCGCTTCAAATTACATATCAGAGCGTCTTCCCATAAAAACGCAAACCAACGGGAGGGCATCGGGTGAACAAGCCTTGGGCATAAGCTGACAAAAACGGCGTTTGACTTTTCCTGATTTGACTATACACTTTTTTACTTTATAAACTAGAAAGGTAGACACAATCAGTTTTATGCAACTGGAATAGTAGACACCTTCTTTAGATTGACACTACTTTAATAGACACGATTTGTAGAGTCGTGCTAAATTAATAGTCAACCTCAACACTGGATTTACAGGAACCCGGACTTGCTCTTTTGGTAAAGTAGGTAGCCCCTCGATGGGGCTTCCTACTTTTGGGTTACTGGCATGCACCATCACCCGAACTTGTCTTTTGGTCTTGCAAAGGTACGCATTCTTTTTCAGAATCCTTCTTCTTGGGAGCATATTTTTTCTTTTTCCACATCTTTTGTTGTGTTCCTTGCTCCAAATGTGCTTTTGCAGGGGTCTTATACCCTATACTCATGTGAGGTCTGCGATAATTGTAGAACTGAATGTAACGCCCTATGGCGGCCTTTGCAGATTCAATATCCTTGAACACGTGCATACGATAGACCTTCTCCATCTTGATGATGCCATATATGCGTTCAGCAATGGCATTGTCGGTAGGCTTGTAGTCCTCCGTCATACTGATTCTTATTCCATATTCCTAAAAAATATCGAAAGTTGTTTCTTTTTGTTTCACTTATTTTTCTCCTCCCCTCATTTTCCTCGCTTTTTAGGACAAAAAGGGTATAAAAAGTGAGGAAAAAGAGAAGCGGAGGACACTATAGTTGGGAGCACCTTAAAAGTATATAGATGCTGCATACAATGGTACGTTAGTCATCCAACTTTGCTCCCTATAATCAGACATAGAGAAGCGGATGCCATGGAGACCGGAATGCTGTTCTACGAAAGTTGACAACGATTTAGAACGCAGATTTTCCTCTGCCTTAGCCTCTATCGGAACGATGTCGCTATCGTGCTGAATCAAAAAGTCAATCTCTAACTTCGCATCATTACTATAGTAGAAGACAGATGTATCTCTGGTCGCAACCAGCTGACTCATCACGAAGTTCTCTGTGAAAGCACCTTTCGACTCTTCCATGCCATTCTCTGCCACTAACAGTTTGTCAGCAGGAGTTTCACTCATGGCGCCAAGCAATCCACAGTCAAGCAGGAATAGTTTGAAGCTACTGATGTCAACATAGAACTTCAATGGCATCTTTGGTTCATTCACCCTTTCTGCCTTATATACCAATCCTGCATCCAATAACCATTGTATAGCAGTCTCAAAATCTTTAGCTCTGGCTCCTGGCTTTGCCACACCATAGATAAATTTCTTGTTTTCTTTTACTAATTGGGAGGGCATGGACTGCCACACCATATTGATACGATTGGCTTCTCTTGTAGGGACGTGCTTGGAAATATCCTTCTGATAGGTAAAAAGGATATTCTTTTGTATCTTTCTTACCTCCACGGAATCATTAGTTTCTACAAAAGTCTTAACAGCTTCGGGCATACCTCCTACAAAATAGTACTCACGAAGTAATTTGATATACTCCGAGCGGATTAACTTGATGGTGTTCCAGTCCTTGCTCTTTAGAATATCTACCATTTGCTGTTTTCCTTTGGCTAACAGAAACTCATCGTATGTCATTGGATAGATATTGAGAACATCTACTTTTCCCACAGGGAAGGACTCGCCTTGATGCATGGCTATTCCTAAAAGAGAGCCAGCCACAGCAACATGATATTCAGGAGCTTTCTCACAGAAATATTTGAGGGCAGCCAAACCTCTTCTCAACTCTTGTATTTCATCAAGAACGATAAGAGTCTTGCCAGGAATGATGGTTTGTTGGGTAATGGCACCAATAGCAAGGATGATGCGTTGCATGTCATAATCTTGCAAGAACAAGTCTTTTGCCATATTGTTATCATCACAGTTGATATAGGCGACGTTCTCAAACTCTTGCTTACCAAATTCAGTAAGCATAAATGTCTTGCCAACTTGGCGTGCGCCAGCTAATACAAGAGGCTTGCGATGCTCCTTGTTTTTCCACTCTTTTAGTTGGCTTATGATATTTCTATACATAAATTCTTGATATTAAGCGATTTCAGTTGCAAAATTACACTTTTCCTACCGAACTTCCAAGAAAAATCACATTTTTCCTACCGAACTTTTTGTTAAAAACAACATTTTTCCTACCGAACATTGACTTAAGTGTGACTTATAAGTAACACAGAGTGAACATGCGACTTTTGTTTCTTATAAGTAATAAAAACAATAAAATCCTCCATTTTGTTACCTATAAGAAACAAAACAAGTATCACTAACCTTTATCCCTCAAGCTCATCTCCAAGAACTTGTCGCATAACTGGAACACCCCATCATCTTGCGTGATAAAGTCTCTATCCAGCAAGGTCTTGACCGCTCCCTGTACGGTGCTTGCACCAAGATGATACTTCTGCAAGAACTCTTGCGACATCAGAGAAGAAGGCTTACCTTCCTGAGCAATGGCTATGAGCACCTGTTTCTGCTTGGCTGTAAGCTGATACAGCAAGGCCTGATAGGCAAAACGTTGCTGGGAAAGGATGCCATCTATCGCCATCCTGACATCATCTTCCTGCAACAAAGACTTATCAGAGATTGAAGTGTAAAGCATATTGAGAACATACTGAATATACCAGGTAATGCCATCGAAATGATGATATAAATAGGTAAAAGCCGCTGCACTTATCTCTTTATTGTTCCTGGCAAGATGGTGATTGGCAAATTCCAGATAAGTTTGCTCATTGATTGCCTCAAGCCCCATGATACTCGAACTATGATAGAACGGGCGTGACTGGGAAGTAAACATCAATGCCATCATGTGGCGCTTGGAGCCAGAAAAGACAAAGTTTGCATTGTGGCAATTCTGTATTCGCTTACGCAAGGTTGCCTCAACGGTTTTCTCTGGATAGTTTGCAACTGTTTGAAACTCATCAATCGCCACCAGACAAGGCTTATCTGCCTGTTCGAGATAAGCGAAAATCTCATCCAGCGTAATATCCGGAGCCTGAATATCGCCCATGCCCACACTCCACTCTGGATTTCCATTGATATCAAAGGAGATGGTGGATTTCAAAGACTGGAGCGTATTCAGGAAAAATTCCCATACCTTCCTGCCCTTTGGCTTGAGTGCAGTCAGGATTCCCTTGCCTAAAGTATAAACAAAATCTCCCAAGTTCTTTGTATCATAGATATCAATATAGATGCAATGATACTGATCCCGGATGTTTTCTTGCTGAAAACAGTTATATATCAATCCCGACTTACCCAAACGTCTTGGCGCAATCAACGCAACATTGCACCGATTGGTCAAATGGCGGGTGAGAAGAGCTGTTTCCTCTACCCTATCACAAAAGTATTCCGGCGAAAGATAGCCTTCTATAATAAATGGATTTACCTGTACCATAAGCATTTACGTCATTATGAATTTTACGTAACGAAGAATTCATAATGCAAAGATACGATGAATATTTGTAAACGGCAAATATTTATCGGAAAAAAGTATCGGGCATTCAAAAAAGTATCTTAGGGTCGCTCATACGAGAAACACCACCTGCTGTACGGATATCAGCTGGAATACGCTCCAAAGCCATTACTACGCATGCACCTGCTGCCTCTGCGATTTTTGCCTGTTCTGGAGTTGTTACGT
>OJAW01001704.1_pt1 | contig 12142 bp, 12 predicted proteins | sample 1589151 | NCBI WGS metagenome assembly OJAW01 (sample SAMN03283290) | human gut metagenome | biome: human-associated habitat; material: feces | host: Homo sapiens | place: Peru | collected 2012 | reverse complement strand
TTAATGAAATGATGCTTGGACTTGAAAGTTGGATACCAATTTATATGACTGGTCAAATATCTCCTTACTATTTGAATAATGTAAAAAATAATGTTTATAATCATTTAAATTATGTATCTGGAGTAACTGCCTTAACTGGTGAATGTATAAAAAGTTATCATAACAAAGGAATGTACTATTTGTCTACAAACAAAAATGAAGTTAAATATTATAAAGAAAAATGTGATTTACTATTAAAAAAAGCAAAACCACTTATGGAAATATATAGAGAAAATAATCGAAATGAATATGAACTTTTCTTAAAAAATGATGAAAATGTAAATAGGAATAGAAAAAGATTTTTATCTTCCTTACCTATATTTACAATTAATGATGAACTTTTAAAAAAGATTTTAAAAAGAAATAAAGTTAGTAAATTAGATATAGAAAAAATAATTAAATATAAAAATAGTGAATTAAAATATATGAATAATATATTAAAAAATAATAGTGTTAATGATTATATTTATATTATAAAAGAAAATGAAAATATAACGTTATCTTTAGAAAATATGTTTTATAATAAAAAGATTAATTATACTTATGATGAATATTTAGAGCATTTAAAACTTACTAAAAAATTTGAAAAAGAAAATATTAATTATCATCTTAATTATGAAAATGAGCAAACATTTAAAAATATTACTACTACAATTACAAATAATAAATACGTCATTATATCTAAAATTGCTAATCCATCTATTCACTTTGTAATAAAGCATCCAAAATTAGTCGAAGCAATAAATAATTTTAATCCTCTTGTTAAAGAATAAAAAAATAAAGCTAGAATCCTAGTTTTATTTTTTAGTTTAAAAATTAATTATTATATTTTGGCTGAGCACATTGTTTTAAATTAATGTTAAGCGACTTTAAAAAATCTTTTAAATATTTATTATCATCATCTGTAGTAAACGTATAACCCTTTCCCGAAGAAATAGTATAATTTGAAAAATCTCCCGTAATATATGAATGTAAATTTGCATCTGTACTATGTCTAATAATTTCAATTAAATCAAAATCATATTTACCTTCGATTGGATCCGCATACTCAAGTATATCAATGCAAGTTTCCCACTTTTTACAAGCTTTATATTTAGTATATAAAACATACTTATTATTTTTATATACATTTAAAAGTAAAGGAATACATGAAGTATTTTTAGATTCAACAGAAAATAGTAAGTCACCATATGCTAAATCATCAAGAGTTATTTTATTTACATCTACATTTAGATAGTTATAATAGATATTTTTTTTATTTTCTACTTCATTATATAATTTATTGATATTTTTATATTTATCAAAATTTAAAACTTGATGAGCAATTATTTTAGGAAACATTTTTCTTATTGAAAATGTATATTCATTACCTTGTTTTGGGTAAATAATTTCCTGTAAAATATTATTTTTAAATATCGCTTTTATTGGCATTGAACTTCCCGAAGAAGATTCTAAAGCACCACCATATTCTTCATTTTCAATATAATAACTTCCATTATAAATCCACATATATACATACTTATAATTACCAGATTTTTCAATACCAAAACCATAATAACTATAAAACACATTAAAATCTTTATATTTTACATCAGGATTTTCCTTGAATTCTTTTGTTCTTAAAAAGTCAATTACTTCATCATATAAATAATTTGAATCATTTACTAAATTAACTTTCATTTTTAAATTATAAATTATTAAAAAGTTTATAACTATTAAAAATAATATTGAACTTATAATAAATATCTTTTTATTCTTTTTCTTCATTTTTTCTTTATCTTTTATCGAAGTAATAATTGCTTTTTCTTTAGCTTCATCACTATTATCTTTTTCTCCATTAATTAACTCCTCAATACTTATATTAAGTTCATTACATATTTTTTTAAATAGTGAAACATCAGGAAAACTTATTCCCCTTTCCCATTTACTTACAGCATTAATACTTACACCCATTTTTTGTGCAAACTGCTCTTGAGTCATATTTTTTTCTTTTCTCAAACTTGCAATAAATTTGCCAATTTTAACTTGATCCATATTCTCACTTCCTATAAAAATATTATCATTCAAATTATTATTTTTACACACACCATTGGTTTAATTTCATTATTTACCTATTATTTTGCAGGTTATTTTTAATAGTAAAATAATATCTATACAGATAATATTTTATATAATAAAACTAGAGTGAGCTCTCTAGTTTCCTTTTTTAGTTCCCTATTGTGGTCGGGATCACCGCTTTTTTAGTCCCCTATTGTGGTCGGGATCACCACTTTTTTAGTTCCCTGTTGTGGTCGGGATCACCACTTTTTTTATTACACTTTTTTCAAATGCAATACCAATATAATATAATTTCTTAATAAAGTCAATTATTATATTGCTTAAAAGTTATATTATACATTTATACACAAAAAATACCTATAAAGGTATTAATTCCAAACTAAATTATATTTTAAATTTCTTTTAAATAAATCCCATAAATTTGCTTTTAAAACATTTTCATTTACAGTTATATCAACCTGTGATATTAAAACACCATTATCATTAAGTACTTTAACTTTACCTATTACATCACCATTTTTAACTGGGGCAGTTATTTTATCTACCAATATTTTGAATTTATAATTACTTGGTTTATCACTTGCATTTAAAAGTTCTATTAAATCATTTACAAGTACTACATCAACATTTTCTTTTTTACCTTTTTGAACATTTACCTTACCAAGTATTTCACTTTTATTTTTAATTAAGTTAACTTTAAATGTATTAAAACCATAATTTAATAATTTTACTGTATCACTACTTCTTTTTTCAATTGATTCTTCACCCATAACTACACTTATTAATCTTAAATTATTTTTCTTCCCTGTAGCGGTTAAACAATAACCTGCTTTTTGAGTAAACCCTGTTTTAAGTCCATCAACACCATCATAGAATCTAACAAGTTTATTAGTATTAACAAGCCAAATCTGTGAACCATCCGGTTTAGTTAAATATTCTTCGTATACTCTTGTAAAATCAAGAATTTTTTCATGTTTCAAAAGTTCTCTTGCCATAACTGACATATCATATGCTGATGAATAATGTCCTTCTTCATCAAGACCGTGAACATTAACAAAATGAGTATTTTTAAGACCTAGACTTTCTGCCTTTTTATTCATTGCTTCGATAAAATGTTCTTTAGAACCATAAGTTTTTTCCGCTAAAGCAACAACTGCATCATTAGCGGATGCCATAGCAACACCTTTTAAAAGATCTATTACTTTATATTTATCGCCAGGATTTAAAAATATTTGACTACCTCCCATCGAAGAGGACTCGGTAGAAATCTCTACAATATTATCATATTTTAATGAACCATCATCAATTTTTTCCATTATCAAAAGCATACTCATTACCTTTGTCATCGAAGCCATTGCAAGTGGTTCATTTTCATTTTTTGAATATAATACTTTGCCTGTATTAAAATCCACTAAAATAGCACTTTTTGCACTTATGTCCATTTCAACAGCATTAACGTTTTTTATAAAAATAAAACTAAATAAAGAAATTAATATAAAAATAATTTTTTTCATTTGCACCTCATATTAATTTTTATTAATTATTTTCTAAAAAAATACCAATTTATTTTGATTTAAGTTAAGATTTTGGTATAATTTAGTTAGAAAGGTTAAAGGTTATGACAAAAAAAAGTAAAAAAAATATTAAAGATGATTATAAGTCATCAAAATGGTTACCAATATTTTTAATTGCTCTTCTTTCAATATTTGTAGTACTTGTAAATAAGAAACTTGATAATGATTTATGGTACTTATTAACCGAAGGAAGATACATATTAAAACATGGTATATTTCATACTGACCCATTTTCAATACACGAAGGATTAAATGTTGTTGTTCAAAACTGGCTTTCAGCATCATTTTTATGGGTAGTATATGATTTCTTCGGAGAAATGGGAATCCTATTATTAATAGTTATATGTAATATTTGTATATGCATATTACTATACAAGATATGTATGCTTATTAGTGAAAATAATAGAACTATTTCTTTAACATTAATGTTTGTTTGTGATTTAACATTAATAAGCCACTTTATAGTTTCAAGGCCACAGATATTTAGTTACATAACACTTCTTGGACTAATATATGCTCTTGAACTATATATTCACAAAAAAGATAAAAAATATTTGATATGGCTTCCTATTATATCATTAATTCAAATAAATATGCACGCCTCTTTATGGGTAATGCTTTTCTTATTTATCTTATGTTATGTAATTGATTCATTCAATATTAAAGAATTAAGACTTCAAGGTTATGAGAAAAAACCATTATTTATTGCAATAGGAATTTCTATTTTAATGGGACTAATTAATCCATATTTCTATAAAGCAATAACATTTATATTTGGTTCATTTTCAGATCATTATATGCGTATATTTATTAAAGAACTTTTACCATTTAGTTTAGATTTAGATATATGTAAACATATGGCAATTATTATTCTTTTAATAGGTCTAATTTATACTTACTTTAGAGAGGGAAAAGTTAGAGTAAGATACATATGCTTATTTTGTGGAACAATGATTTTAGGATTTATGGCTTTAAAAGGATTTAGTAATTTCATTTTAGTCGCATTTTTCCCACTTGCATATTTCTTTAAAGATATGGTTCCAAAAGATTTAAGACTAATATTTAAGCCAGTTCAAAATGCAGTTAATTATCTATTTATGACATTTGCAATTATAATGTTTATTGGCTTTGGTTATTTTTATATCACTAGTAAAGATAAGATAACACTTTCACATAAAGCTGAAGGCGCTATTAACACTTTAGAAAAATATTATAAAGATACTGAAAGTGCAAAAGTATATTCATCATTTAATGATGGAGGCTATGTAGAATTTAGAGGTTATAAAGCATATATTGATCCAAGAGCAGAATATTTCTTAAAGAAAAATAATGGAAAAGCTGATATATTTAAAGAATTTTATGATTTACAACATGGTAATTTAGATGCTCATGAATTTTTAAAAAAATATAATTTTACCCATCTTTTAGTGGCTAATGATGATTGGTTATATAATAGAATAGATACCACTAAAGAAAATTATTTTGTATTATATGAAAATACTGATAAAGGTTATAGATTATATGCAAGAAATGATACATTTTCAGATAATGAAAGAGAAAAAATTGTTAGTGAGTACACTAAAGTAGTTGATGAAGCCATAAAAAAAGGTTCAAAATAACTTGAGCCTTTTTATTTTTGATTATTTTTAAGTAATTTATAATAACCTATATTTTCTTCATAAAATAATAGTTTATTTTGACTTTCTTTAATAATTTTACCAATATAACTTTTTGATACATTTTCTATATCAGATATTTCTGAAAGTGATAAGTTCTCATTATAATAAAGTTCTAAAATACTTTTTTGTTTATCAGTAAATAAACATTTATAAATATTATAAAGCTCGCTATAGTAAATAAAATTTTCCATTATAGCATATCCTTGAATAAACCATAGATATAGTTTTCAATATCAAATGTATCTAAGTCTTCCATTTTCTCTCCGAGTCCAATGAATTTAACAGGAATATTTGTATTTTCCTTAATAGCAAGAACTATTCCTCCTTTTGAGGAACTATCTAGTTTAGTAAGAACTATACCAGTAATATTTGTGATTTTTTTAAATTCAGTTGCTTGCATAATACCATTTTGTCCAGTTGTTGCATCAATTACCAAAAGTGTTTCGTGAGGAGCACCAGGTATAAGTTTACCTATTACTCTATTAATCTTTTCTAGTTCATTCATAAGATTAACTTTATTTTGAAGTCTTCCTGCAGTATCGACTAAAACAATATCATTATTATTTTCTATTGCCTTTTGAATACCATCATATATTACTCCAGCTGGATCAATATTTTCTTTACCATAAAAATCTGTTCCAACTTTTTCACTCCAAAGTTTTAATTGTTCAACAGCACCAGCACGGAATGTATCTCCCGCAACCATCATTACACTTTTACCCATATTTTTAAATTTATAAGCAAGTTTTGCAATTGTTGTAGTTTTACCTACTCCATTTACGCCAATCATTAAAATAACTGTTGGACCATTTTCACTATAATTTATTTTATCAGTTAAATTTTCACCTTCAACATAAATTATGAAAAGTTCATCGACAATTACTTCATTTAAATATTTTGTATCAATAATATTTTCTTTTCTTACTCTTTCTTTAATTCTATCCATAAATTTAAAGACAGTATTTATACCAATATCGGCACTTATGAGTATCTTTTCAAGTTCATCAAAATATTCATCACTAACTTTAGTATATTTAATACCAAGTAAACTTAATTTAGAAACAAATTCATTTCTTGTTTTTTCTAAACCTTTTTCATATTTAGTGGTTACTTCATCATCAGTTTTCTTAGTAAATTTATTTTTTAATTTTGTAAAAAATGACATTATAACTCCACATTATGATAAATATTTGAAACATCCTCAACATCATTAAGCATATTTAAAAGAAGTTCAAATTTTTCTTTATCTTCACCCTCTAAAGTGACTTTATCTTTTGCAAACATACCTACTTCATCATATAGATAATCAACATTTGGAATTACTTTCTCTATAACATCTTTTAGTTTATTTTCATCTGTTGGATTAACTGAAATTGTAATAACTCCATCTTCACTTTCAAAGTCCACTGGCTCGATACCTTCCTCTAAAAGTTTATCAAATATTTCTTCTTCATTATCATATTTAAATGAAACAACTCCTAGATAATCATAATTATAAGCAACTGAATTTGTTACTCCTAAACTTTTATGTACTTTATTAAAGGCTGCTCTTACAAAACCTACAGTACGATTTACATTATCTGTTAAACATTTAATAATAAGTGTTGAAGCTCCTGGTCCAAAACCTTCATAAGTTACTACCTCATATTCATCTTGTCCCATTCCTTTTGCCTTATCAATCGCTCTATTAATTATATCTGAGGGTACCTCATTTTTTTTAGCCTTTTCAATAATTCTTTTTAATACAATATTAGAATCTGGATCAGGAATACCTTTCTTTGCTGCTAAATAAATTTCTTTAGCAAATGTTGTATAAATTTTTCCTCTTGCAGCACCTGTTTTTTGAATGCTTGCTTTTCTAACTTCGTATGCTCTTCCCATATTTTCTCCTTCTTTCTAGATTTATTATACCAAATAAAGGTTAAAAACTAAATAAAAACTAATTATGTTTTTCAATAATTAGCTTTCTTGTTATAAAATTATATACCATTACAATAGCGGTAGCAAATAGTTTTACTATCATTACATCTATTCCAAGTTTCTTTGTACCTAAATATATAAGTACTTCATTAATACCTAATCCTACTACACTTAATAAGACAAAAATAATTACTTCTTTAGGAGTTTGTTTTTTTGCCTCAAAAACCCATTTTGTACTTAGGAAATAATTAAATGTAAGAGAAATAATAAATGATATTGCAGCACTTATAAGTTCATTTAATCCTATTACTTTTGCAAGTAAGAATAATATTCCATAATCTATTACAAAAGCAATACCACCAACTACACCAAATTTTAATATTTGATTTATTAATTTTTTCATATTATTTCTTCATTAAATTCATAAGTAGTTCATATTGCTTTTTATTATTTTTAGCAACTACTCCTAAAACGATACCTGATAAATACATCATTAAAGTTAATAAGAATAATATACTTGCAATTACAAATCTTATTTGATGAGCAGGTATATTACCTAATACTGGAATACCTAATATTAAACTAACAATTAATAAAAGTGTTCCTACTATTCCAAAAAATGCTCTTGGTTTATATTCTTTAAAAAGTACCGCAATTGTTTTAAGTACTTTAAAACCATCTTTATATGTATTAAGTTTTGATACACTACCTTCAGGTCTATCTTTATAATTAACTGGAACTTCAACTAAATGATAGTTTTTATCTACTGCATGAATAGTCATTTCTGTTTCTATTTCAAATCCTTTTGATAAAACTGGAAATCCTTTTACAAAATCATAACTAAATGCACGATAACCTGTCATTATATCTTTTACATTATTATGAAACAATTTATTAATTAAAAATCTTACCATTTTATTTCCTAAGTTATGGAATGGTCTTTTATTTTCTGTAAAATATGTTGAAGAAAGTCTATCTCCAATTACCATATCAGCCTTTTTAGATAATATTAAATCACACATTTCTCTTGCATTTTCGGCTGGATATGTATCATCTCCATCTATCATTATGTAACACTCGGCATCAATATCTCTAAACATTGAACGAATTACATTTCCTTTTCCTTGTTTATATTCATAAACTACTGTTGCTCCAGCTTTTCTTGCTATTTCATCGGTATGATCGCTAGAGTTATTATCATACACATAAATTGTTGCCTCTGGTAAAGCTTTTTTATAATCCTTTACTACTTTGGCTACTGTTTTTGATTCGTTATAACACGGTATCAATACTGCTATTTTTTCCATAGTACCTTCTTTCTTAACTATATACTAACATACTTTATATATAAAAGCAAAAAAATTAACAAAAAAAAGTATAAATAATTAAAAATTAACCATAATAAAAATAGTTAGAAAAAAGATATTTCTAACTAAAACTTTTACTACAATAAAATGTTACACAAAATACAGTAAAAGTTATTCTAAAGGTCCAAATGCATAAAATTCATTTGGGTCTTTTTTATTTATTAAAATATTTGTTTTACCAGATTTTGATTTAAATTTAGATGTTAATTTACCATATAATTCATAATCCATATTATTATCTGTATACATTAATTTTAAAACTTTTCTTCCATTTTGAGATGTAATCGTATAATTGGCATTTTTAATAATTTTACCGTATTTTTTTAAATTTAAATATTTTCTAAAATCCCTTATAAAAATTATAATTAATAAAATAGTTAAAATTAAATATGTATAATGAAACTTTTCATCAATGATTAATGACATTACACACAAACTAATTCCTAAAATAATTAATATTATATTACTTATTTTAATTTCACAAAAAACATTATATTTTTTCATCTTTTAATACCCTTTAAGTTTTCAAATTCATTTTCATACTTTTGAACAACATCATCGTTAACATACTCACATATTATTTTAAAATACGGATATGAATCTGGATTTATTTTTACGAAGTTAAAAAGTTCCTCGATAAAAGCTGGCGCCTTATCTAAACTAATTGAAATATTATAATTTTTTTGTGAAGTAGTTATACAGTCAATTACATTAAATATAAAATCAATATCGATAGTTGGAAATTCTTTTGCAAGTTTTTCTTTATATCCACTTATACCATTATAATTATATTCTGTTAATGAATATGGTAAGTTTACAAGTAAAAAGTCTAAAATAGCACATTGATATCCATAGGACGAATCTTGCACTATGAAATTAGTTATTTTTGTATTCATTGCTTCTCCTAAAGATTGACCAATATCATTAAATTTATAAACTACTTTGCCATTATCATTTCGATAATAATCAAATAGTACATGGCACATTTCATGATATAAATATGTATCATTACTACTATCAGTATAAAATATTGTATTCTTTTTAACATCATAACAGCCTTTTACACCAAGTCCATATTCTTTTGCCATCGAACTACTATCCATCATATAAATATTTAATGTTTTAACATTTTCATAAAAAATTCTAAAATCAAAGTTTTCAGACTTTTCTCTTATTTTAACAATAACATACTTTAATTTTTCTTTATCAGCATTTGTTATTTGATTATTTTCATCAATTGCAGTATTTAGCATTTCATCAGTAACACTTTCGTATCCTAAAAACTTATCTAAATCAACTTTTGAAGTTATTTTATTCTCTGAAATTTCAAAGTGAGGGCTATTTTCAATTATTTCAGCAATTACACTCTTGCTTTCTCTAATATCATCTTCATCTGTAGATTTAGAATTACTTTTTATAGTTGATGCTGTATTAAGTGTTAAAAGTGCAAGTGCAACAGCGGTTGATTTAATCATTACTTTTTCCTTGAAATTAAATTTTTCTACTTTATAACTAACAAAATTTTTCTTATTAAACGTATCGTTTAAATATAAAAAATCATCATATAAAGGATAAAAATATTTTCCATTCTTACTTTCTAAAAATGCTTTATGATTATTTTCTCCTAAAAAAATAGAAAAAACTTTATTATTATAATTTATATCAAATAAATATTTATACATACTATCTACTCTTTTCTTTATTTAAGTAACTACTAAACAAATTATTAAACCTATTCTTAAAATTTTCATCATATAGCATCTTTTCATTTACTTTATTTTGAAAATTAATATCCATCAAATATTTTTCCCATACATAATTAATACATTCTGGATGATTAACTAAATACTCAAAATCTATTAATGGTAAATTAGGATTTTTAAGTCTTTCTTCATAACTATATATTCCATATTTCATGTTAAACACCTACTTACAAGTATATGGAGTATCTGCATAATTTTCTTTAACATCATTAAGTGATACAGTAGCAAGATACTCTTTAGCAACCTCAGAGTTTAAATCAATCTCCGAAGTTATAATAATTTTTTTATTATCTAAAATTACTTTACAAGATTTATATGTTTTTTGATCTATTTCTTTGCAATTATTTTCATAATATGCTTTTTGTTTATTCATATCATAATCTAAAATATAATCATAAGTTGTTATATCATAATATGCAAGGAGTTTTTCACCATTTTTATCAAAGTCATAAGATCTAGAATATATAACTTTAACTGCATCACCTTTTTCACCATTAACTGGTTCCTCTTTTGTAGCATAAAAAATTTGATCTTTTGTTAAAGTATCTTCTCTAGCACATTCAAATTTATTTGTATAAGTAATATTATTTACGTTTTTATTACTATCATTATTTTCATTCTTACCACAACCAAATAAGAATAAAGGACTTATCATTAATACCATTATCATAATCTTTTTCAACTTAATCACCTTAAGACAAGTATAACAAAAACTATACTTTTAATCAATTAATTATTTTTAAAAAATTAAAATTTATGATTATCTAAGTTTTGTCAAATTATAAAAAATATGATATTATAATCACGACAAAAAGAAATGAGTTTCCTCAATTTTTAAAAATTTTGGTTAAATTAGTCTATTTTTTTGTGTATAAACAATTCGAAGAACATAACTTGTATATAATTTTGCATAATTTGGTTTCGCAAGCAATTATACACTTGTAATGATGTTTACCTTCGGATTGTTTTTTTCTAAAAAACAAATAAATAGGATTAGTTTTATCAGAACGTGCACTTATTTGAATTAATGTTGTAACAACATTAAATAAAATAGTTCTGCCAAATTTACAACCAGTTTTAGAAATTGGCCCATGATATGCAGAAACACCAGATTGTGATGTTACTGAATCTATACCAATAAATGATATAAATTGGTATTTATTGTCAAATCTTGTTATATCTCCAACTTCAGCTAAAAATAAAGCAGTAGAAAATTCACCAAAACCAGGAATAGAATTAATAATTTTAAATAGTTTCTTATCTTTCATTTCATTGATTAATTGATTTTTAATTTTATTAATTTCAGATTTATGATATTGAATCATTTCTATTACTTGAACTAAATTTTGAACTTGTAAAGAATCGAAGGAAACAAAACATAATGAATTAGAAGCAAGTTCTTTCATTTTTAAAACTTTATTTTTAAATCTAAAAGCTTGAGTGGTTCCATTTTTTTCTTTTAAATAATTCATTAAATAATCAATTCTTCTATTAGCAAATAAAATAGGATGAGGAAAATCATGTATAAAATTTAAAGCCAAATCATCATATAAGTCATTAAAAATAAGGCTAAATTCAGGAAAAACAATTTCAATTAATTGTTTATATCTATTCTTTAATCTAGTTTGTCCTTCAATTAAAGACCAATATTGACGAGCGAGTGAATTATAAATAAAATATTCATCATTTTTATAATAAAAATTATCAATAGTTCCTAAATAACATCTAGCAATTTTAAAACA
>OJAW01001699.1_pt1 | contig 12174 bp, 11 predicted proteins | sample 1589151 | NCBI WGS metagenome assembly OJAW01 (sample SAMN03283290) | human gut metagenome | biome: human-associated habitat; material: feces | host: Homo sapiens | place: Peru | collected 2012 | reverse complement strand
ATTTTTCATAAGAGAGGCACCTTCCTTTCTTGTTGATTTGCGAATTATTTGGGATTGTATAATTGCAAATTATTTGGTATTTTTTAACAATAATTCATATCAACTTTTATCTTACCTTACAAATAAATGATAGCATAAAATTTAGTGTTTTACAATATCTTTATTAAAATTTTTTAACTAAATATAGTAAAATAAAAAAAGGTAAAAAGCTTACCTCTTATTTAACTATGTAATTATAACATAATCCATTTATATATTGAAATCCTTCAGGACAAGAATTACTATCTGGTTTTAATAAACTATCATTTATACAATATTCATCAGTTTCATAATTAGCACTATCACAACCAGCAGGATAACATCTACCATTTATTTCTTCATAATATCCACAAGAACCAGCATTAACATAACTATTTACATCATAACAATACCCTTCAGAATAAATTGAACCGCTAGGACAATATTCTAAATTAGTTTGATTATTATCTATAGTAGTATTAGAATTATTATCTATAACATTATTTCTAATATTAGATGTTCCTATTTCAGTACCATCCTGTTGCCAATTTATAACATCATTATTCTTTTCTCCGTATAAATAGAAATCAGAATTTGTTGATACTTTTTCATATGATATAGAAATATCTAATTTATTTATTTCTTCTTCGGTTAAATTACCAAGAATATTTGATACATTATCCTGTGCCATAGTTACAGTTTCTTCTTCGTTACTTGTTACTAGCATTATATTAAATTTATTTTTATTTAAACATTCTAATACATAAGTAGAATATTTTTCACTAACAGCACTTGTTAATTTGTTATATGTTTCTTCACTAATACAAGATATATCTGTAGTATATTCATTATCTATATTATCAATTGTCTTATTATCATCTTCAAATTTATTTTTAATTGTATCAAAGATATTTCCACTATTACTTAAATCTATTTTATTAATAACAGGTAAAAAAACAGCAATAACTAATATTAATATTATTGGTCCTAAAATCAAAGGAATTTTAGAAGTTTTTTCTTCTTTTTCATCTTTTAATTTAATATGGGTATTTTTAATCTTCCAACCATATAATTTCATTGGTAACCATAATCCATATATTCCTATTGTAACAATTGATAATAAATACCATAACAAATAATTACCAAATAAACTTAATCCATTACCAGTAAAGACAATTCTTTTTCTATTAATTATAGTATGATTAGTAATCCATTTATATTTATAACAAATAGTAAATGGTATTAATAATCCTAATGTTAATAAATTAAGTAAATAGATAAATAGATTTAAACCTATTAACTCTAATAATTTACCATCAAAATATGAATCTTCTTTATTTAATTCTTCATCTTCGAAATGAATATTTGAAACGGTCCATTTTTCTTGATTAAGTGGTATCCATAATGAATAAATTCCTAATGTAATTATTGTAAATAAAATCCATTTAAATCTTTGAATGAATAAATCAGTACCCTTTCCTTCGAATTTTAATCTTTTACCATTATAAACAGTATGATTAAATACGTATTCCATAACAAGTACATCGGCCCAAGGTTTAGCAATTGTAAATGTAGCAATAGTTATTATAAATGCTAATAATTTATATCCGATATACTCTATAAATTTACCATCAAAATATGAATCAGTTCTTTGAATAGATTCTTTTTTTGATTATTTTTAACTTCTTCGTACTCCATATTTTACTCCTTACTATATAATTTTATTATCTTACAATATAAGTGTATCATATTATATTAAAATTTAATATTAATTTATAAATTTATATCAAAAAACTTATACAAATTTAGTATAAGTTACTAGTTTATTTAATACATTATTTTCAATTTATATTTATTCCAAGATACTATTAATATCCATTTTTTGATATAAAACTCTTACAATAGTTATAATCTTATCTTTTTCATTTATTGTATAAAACATTAGAAATTTTTTAATTTTAATACTTCTATATACATTATTTAATTTATTATTTGTTCTATATTCTGATAATCCATAAGGAAATTCTAAAATACTATTTGCACCTTTTATAAATTCTTTAGATAAATTAATTGCGGCAGTTCTATTTTTTAAATTATTTGAGATATAATAAATAATATCATCTATATCTTTTTTAGCAATTGGTAAAAATTCTATTTTATACATATTAGTTATTATTAATTATATTATTCATACTATTTTTTATATCATCAATTGTATATCTAGTAGATATATTATTCATTTCTAGTTCTGCTTCTTTTAATTTTTCATAAATAACATCATCAAATGTATAAGATTTGATTTCAAATGGTAATTTTTGCTCCCTTAATACTGCTTTAATAAACATATTAACTGCTGTTGAAACATTCATTCCAACATTAGTACAAAATTGTTCGAAATTCTTTTTATCTTTTGCATTTACTCTTACATTTAAAGTCAATGATTCCATATTATCCCTCATTTCTAAAATGATTATATAATTTTTTTATTATTATGTCAATACATTGTATTTATATTTTTGTACCATATATTAATATTGTATACAAAAATAAGAATAATATATAACATTTTATAAGATTTTTAAACATAAATTTTATCTAGTAGATTTTGATATATTTAAAAGAATTCCCATACTAAGTAAAGTTATCAATAAAGATGAACCTCCATAAGACAAGAATGGTAATGTTACTCCAGTTACGGGGATTAATCCAACAACTACCATTAGATTTAATAATGTTTGAAATGCTAATGAAAAAGTTATTCCAAATGCTAAATATTTACCAAAGGCATCTTCACACTTTATACTTATTTTTATTCCTTGATATATAATTGTTATAAATAATGATGATACTATTAATATTCCCATAAATCCAAATTCTTCGCTTATTATAGAAAATATGAAATCTGTTTGTGGTTCAGGTAAATAAAAGTGTTTTTGAATAGAATTACCAAAACCTAGTCCTAATAATCCTCCTGGACCAATTGCATACATTGACTGAATTATTTGAAATCCACTTCCTAATGGGTCAGACCAAGGATTTAGAAATGATACTATTCTTTCCATACGATAAGGGGCAATTATTATTAATACTACTACTCCAACTAATCCTAATAATCCTATTTTAATAAAGAAATTCATTTTTACACCACTTACAAAAAGTAATGCAACTATACTTATTACTATTACTACTCCAGTTCCAAAATCTGGTTGTAACATAATTAAACCAAATACTAACATTAACACTATTAATATTGGTAATACTCCTTTTTTGATATCTCTTAATTCTTTGTTATTATTTTTTAAATACTTCGAAGTAAAAATTATTAATCCCAATTTAGTAAATTCACTTGGTTGAATACCAAAACCTCCAACTCCAAACCAAGACCTACTACCATTTCTAATTGTTCCTATTCCAGGTATTAATACTAATACTATTAATATAAAACAGATACCAAATATTATATTAGAATACTTTTGATATTTTTGATAATTAATTTTAGATACGATAAACATTATTATATATCCTAATATTAAAAATATTAATTGTGATTTTAAAAATTTATATGGGTCATTAAATTTATATTCAGCCCAAATATATGAAGAGGAATATATCATTAGAACACCAAATAGACTTATTATTACTACAGATATTAAAAGAAATATATTTATTTTTTTCATTATTTCACCTAGTTATCTAATTAATTATATGAAATAATTTAGATAATAGAAAAGGAAGCATAAATAAAGTTTTAATATTGATATTTAAATATTTTTTTATATAAGAAAAAGAACTATAAAGTTCTTATAACCATACACCATATATTAATGCTAATAATCCTAAAATTAATCCTACTATCCAGAATAATTTAACTATATCCTGTTCTTTCCAACCAAGTCTTTCAAAATGGTGATGAATTGGTGTCATTAGGAATACTCTTCTTTTTAAGACTACTACGGAAAATATTTGAATCATAACACTTAATGTTTCTATTACAAATACTCCACCAACTACTGCCAATGAAATTTCGTGTGCTGTTAATATAGCAATTGTAGCAAGTGTTGCACCTAGTGTTAAACTACCAGTATCTCCCATAAATACTTTTGCTGGGTGTGTATTAAATACTAGGAAACCTAAAACACTTCCTACTAGGATGAAACAAAATATACCCATATCTTGATATCCTTCGATCCACCAACTACCCCAAGCAATTAATCCATATGCAAGAAATGCTATTACAGATAATCCTCCAGCAAGTCCATCTAATCCATCAGTTAAATTAACAGCATTTGAACTTCCTACTAAGAGAAATAAGATAAATACTCCATAAAACCAATTAAGATTTAAATCTAAATGTAATAAACTTATTCTTAAGTAAGAATCTGCATCTGTAAAATGTCTATATAAAATATAGAAAACTAATGCTACAACAAATTGCAATAATAGTTTTTGCATTTGTGTTAAACCTGTATTTGTTTTTCTTTTTATACTAATATAGTCATCTAAAAATCCTATAAATCCATAACTAACAAAAACAAAAAGTACAATCATTAAATTTACAGAAAACTCAATTTTACCAGTAAATAGTAAAAATAATGTTGTTAATAATGTAGGGATTATAAATATTAGTCCTCCCATTGTTGGAGTTCCTGCTTTAGACTGGTGTGCCTCAACATAAACATTTATATTTTGACCTAGTTTTATTTTTTTTAGAAACGGAATTATTAATAATCCAAAAAATGTTGATGCTATAAAACCTATCATTAATGCAAATAAAGATTTTGTTAAAGTTAACATTGTTTCACTTCCCTTTGATAATATTATATCATAAATATATATTTTTATTTTTAAATGTACTTATATTTGACAATTGTTATGTCAATTAGATAGCAATAATCTTATTTTTGAGTTTTCTGCTATTCTATTACCTGCTTCTGGAGACTGAGTAAGTATCATATTTCCATTACCTGTATATTCTACTTGGAAATTTTTTAATTCTTTTTTTGCTTCAGCAACTGATTTTCCTACAACATTTGGTACAGTATAATATTTTGTATCATACCATTGATATTTCTTTTCAGTAACATTTAAACTAGGTTCAATATTTAAAGCACTTATAGCATCTGTTAAAATATTTTTAGCAATTGGAGCAGCAATAGTACCTCCATATTGAGTAACACCTTTAGGATTATCTATAGCAACATATACTACTACTTTAGGATTATCTGCTGGTAAAAATCCTATAAAAGATACTATATAATTACCTGTCATATAAACACCATTATTTACTTTTTGAGCTGTTCCTGTTTTTCCTCCTACTCTATAATTTTCAATATAGGCATTTCTTCCTGTTCCTAAAGCAACAACACTTTCTAAAGCATATCTTACTTGTTTACTAGTATCTTCCCTTATTACCTTTCTTACTTCTTGAGGATTATTTTCTTTTATTATTTCTCCAGTTTCGTGTTCAACAATACTTTTTACAATATATGGTTTATATAATGTTCCACCATTAATTACTGCAGATACTGCTGTTATTTGTTGTAATGCCGTAACACTTACCCCTTGACCGAAAGCAGTTGTAGCAAGTTCAACTGGACCTACCTTATTTATATTAAATAATATTCCCGAACCTTCGCCATTCAAGTCTATACCTGTTTTTGAACCAAAACCAAAGTTATTAATATATTTGAATAAAGTTTCTTTTCCTAATCTTTGTCCTAATTCAACAAATCCCGGGTTGCAAGAATTCTGAACTACTTCTAAAAAAGTTTGATGTCCGTGTCCTCCTCTTTTCCAACATTTTATTCTTGCTCCATCAACATTAACACTTCCAGAGTCATTAAAAGTATCTTTTTCTATATCCACAACCTTTTCTTCAATTGCCGTAGCAAGTGTTACTATCTTAAAAGTAGACCCAGGTTCATAACTAGACCATATTGCTAAATTTCTATTTAATTGTTCGGTAGTATAAGCCTGATAATTATTTGGATTAAAATTTGGTCTTGATGACATCGCAAGTATTTCTCCAGTATTCGGATCCATTGCTATCGACCAAGCACCGTCAGCATTATATTTTAACATAACATTATCAAGTTCTCTTTCCATACTAGTTTGTAATTCTGAATTTACTGTTAAATAAATATCCATACCATTTTCTGGTTGAACGTATACGTCTTCTTTTTGTAATCTATTTCCCTTTGCATCAGAAAAATATTCTATTGCCCCAGATGCTCCAGTTAAGTATTCATCATATTGTAGTTCTAGTCCACTTAATCCTTGATTATCTATTCCTACAAATCCTAAAATATGACTCATTAAGTTATTGTATGGATAATATCTTTTACTTTCCTTAACTAAATATACTCCATCATAATTTAAACTATTTATTTTATCTGCAATTTCATAAGATAATCTTCTTCCTTCAGGATGAACTCTTTCTATCGAAGATTTTTTATATAAATGTTCTTCGATTACTGATTTATCTACATTTAATATTTCTGCAATATCAGTTGCTACTTTATCTTTTTCTTTTACTTGATTAGGAATAAAAACTAAACTTACTGTAGTAAGATTATCTGCAATTACTGTTCCATCTTTTGTATATATTCTTCCCCTATCTGCTTCAATTGGTAATTTTCTACTCCAAAGACTATTTGCTAAACTATTTAGTTTTTTATAATCTATTACTTGGATATAAAATACTTTAAATATTATTACTATAAAGCAAAATATTACTATTAATAATACTATTTTTTCTCTTTTGTGTATTCCTTTAAAAAACATTTTATCACCTAATAAAGAATATGAATTAAAAACAAAAAAACTACTAATTATTATCATTAATAGTTTGTTCTTTTATACTTTTATACTCTGTTATTAACTTTTCTGTTTTATATAGGTAATCAAAAAATTTTCTACACTTTATACATAGATTATATTCATCACTAGACATATCTAATTTATCTGGTAATGCCATTAAAACAAATAATATTTTTCTCTCTTCGGTAGTTAATGGATATCTTGATTCATAATAATTAAATAGTTCTGAAAAATCAAAATTAAGATAATATTTTTTATATAAAATTAATAAATCATATATTGGCATATCTATCTTATTTTTATTCCAACTTATAAAATATGGTTTATCACTTTTTAAATAATGTTCTAAACTTAAATTATTATGAATATTTACTACTCTTACTTTTCTTTTATCTTTAATTAATTCATACCAAGATTCTAATTCTTTTTTACAATAGTCTATTGTTTGATATATTTTGTTAATATTTCTTGCTATTAAATAACTAGAAGGAGACATATAAATACTTTTTTCTATAATTGTTATAACATCTGTATAATAATTATATAAATACTCTAGTTTATCATTTATTGTTTCATATAAATATTTATAGTTATCTATATCTATCTCTTTATAAAAAGTTGTTTTAGAATGAAGTATTGTAAGTAAAGTTATTATATCTAATATTCTTTGTTCCGTAGGTTCCTCGATATCTTCGATATATTCATAAATATTATAATCTTTTTCTTTTTTGACTATTCTAGGAAAATAGTCAAAACTTCTAGAAAGTAGATAATTATATGTATTATCTAGATTTTTAGTATCTTTTTTTATTACTAATTTATTTTTATTATCGTTAATTATTTTTACAGTATTTTTTAAAGTTATTTTATTAAATTTTATATTATTTTTATTTAATATTTCTCTTAAATTATTTTCCATTGGTAGGTATAATTATTTTATCATAAGGTTTAATACTTTCAATATTATTATAAGTTTCTAAATCTTCTTTTGTTATATTATATTTAGTTAATATTTTATCTATTGTATCATCTTCCTTAACTATATATACATAATATGTTGCGTATGTTTCATTTGCACTATCAGTATTAAAGATATTATTTATTTCAATATTATTATTTGTATTAGTATTTATATTTTCATTATTTATTTCTATTTTTTCTTCTTCACGATTTGGATTTTCTTTTGTAATAACATTTTCCATTTTATTCTCCTTTTCTAAAGGTATTTCTTTTTCTTCAGGTAATTCTACTTGTGGTTGTTCTTCTTCTGGTAATTTTTCTTTGTGAATATTTTGTGGTTCTTCAGGTTCTTGTCTTATTTCTTTTTCTGGTCCTTCTAAAAATAAATCAATATTTACTTTTAAGGTATCATTATTTAGTATTTCATAATAAAAGTTATCAATATCAATATTTAGATTATCAACATCATATTTAGAGTTTAATGCTATATCAAATGGTAACTTAAACTCATATTTTTCTCTATTTATACTTCCTTCGGTCATTTTATAATCCCCATTTATTATGAATTCTCCAGTTACTAAGTCTTCTTCTTTTTTTAATATTTTATGTTCTAATGATATTGAGGTTATTTCACTTACTTTGGTTTTAAATGTTAATTCTTTTTTGAATGGTACTATTTTTTTCATATAATCATTCCTTTCTGATAAATAATATGAAGCAAATAAGTATTTATTACAAAAAAACTTAACTAAGTAAGTTAATTATTAATTATTTGAGATAATTTTTTTATGACTTTTTTTTCTATTCTAGAAATATATGACTGACTAATTCCTAATTTATCTGCGACTTCTTTTTGGGTAAATTCTTCTTTACCATTTAATCCATATCTTAATTCAATTATTTCTTTATCTCTTTTATTTAATTTAGACACTTCTTCTTTAAGTATTTTTTTATCTAATTTATCTTCAAGTGGTTTAGTAACAATATCTTCTTCAGTTCCAAGTACGTCTTCTAGATGTAATTCATTACCATCACTATCGAAAGATAAACTATCTTCAAAAGATACTTCTGTTTTTTTTCTTTTAGTTTTTCTTAAATACATTAATATTTCATTATCAATACATCTTGAAGCATATGTTGCTAGTTTAATATTTTTATCTAATTTATAAGTATTTACTCCTTTGATTAAACCTATTGTACCAATTGATACTAGGTCTTCTAAATCTACTTTAGTGTTTTCATACTTTTTTGCTAAAAATACTACTAATCTTAAATTATGTTCTATTAATTTATTTCTAGCATTATTATCTCCATTTAAAAATAATTCTACATATTTTATTTCTTCTTCTTTTGGTAATGGTTCTGGTAAAATATCACTACTTCCTACATAAAATACATTATTAAATCTTCTTAATACTTGTTTTATTATTCTTATTAATCTTTTCATAGTTATCCTTTCTACATTATATTTTTTTCTATTAAACTAGGATGTAATATACAGTCTACTCCATCAATGTTTATTTTTTCTTCACTTATGCCTATTAAAAAATTAGTCTTTATTCCTACATTATTTATATATATTTTGTCTGGTATAATACATTTTAATAAACCGTGATTATTTAATGAATCATATGGTACTAGTAATATATTATTATAATTAAAATTTATTTTATCTTTATTTACTAAAATTATTGGTCTATTTTTATAAGGGTCTTTAAGATGATTTCCTGTATCTAAATACCCAGTTAAACTAGTCATTGTTTTATCTCTTAGATAGATATCTATATTGTAATAGTTACTATAAGTATTCTTTATCTTTTTAATTTCTTTTGTATAAATATAAATTATTAATGGTGAAGATATCAATAAAATCAATAAATTTTGATATAAATTATTTTTAATATTAAATAATTTAGGATATTTAGATATTATCTCTATACTTATTAAATATATTCCTCCCCCAAGAATAATACTAAGTGTATAGAGATAAAAGAGATTTTTTAGAGTATATTTTATATTTTTAAAATCACAACATACAATTACCATTAGTAATGATGTTATTAATTTTATAATAAATAGATAAATACCTGGAATATTTTTTGTCAGTGATATTGTTACTATACTACCAAGTAATGATGAGATTATTAACTTTTTTAAAGTTGTCTGTCTTCGTAAAATTAAACACATAGAAAACAGGAGTATAAAATCTATGAAGAAATTTATTAGTATTATTACCTCAATATATACTTTCATTTTATCACCTATTTAATTATAAAAAAAATATGACAAGAATTTTGTCATATTATAAGTTATGCTGTTTTTATTTTATATGAATCTTCAAGAGAGAATTCAACATTTTCATCAATCCAGTTTTTTCTTGGTTCAACGGCATCTCCCATTAAAACTGATACTCTTTTTTCGGCAAGAGCAACATCTTCGATATTTACCTTAACCATATTTCTCTTGTCTGGGTCCATTGTTGTTTCCCATAATTGACTAGCATTCATTTCCCCTAGTCCTTTATATCTTTGTATTTTATAATTTGTTTTACCATCAGTTAGTTTTTTTAATTCTTCATTAGTCCATAGATAGTGTTCTTTATTACCTATAGTTAATTTATATAATGGTGGCATTGCTATATAAAGATGTCCTTCTTCGATTAATGGTTTCATATATCTATAAAAGAACGTTAATAATAAACATTGAATATGTGCTCCATCATCATCAGCATCGGTCATAATTATTACTTTTCCATAATTAATATCTTTAACATTAAAATTACTTCCATAGCCTGCACCAATTGTATGAATTAAAGTATTTATTTCTTCATTTTTAAATATGTCTTCTAATTTTGCTTTTTCGGTATTTAATACTTTACCTCTTAAAGGAAGTATTGCTTGTGTTTTACGGTCTCTTCCTTGTTTAGCAGAACCACCTGCAGAGTCTCCTTCGACAATAAATAATTCCTTTGCCATTTTATCTTTAGTTTGAGCGGGAGTTAATTTAGCACTTAACATTTTTTCTATTTTTTTGCTGTCTTTTCCTTTTCTGGTTTCTTCCCTTGCTTTTCTTGCTGCTTCTCTTGCTTCTTTTCCCTTTAACGCTTTACTAACAATAATTGTTGCTATTTGTTTATTTTCTTCCAAAAAGAATTTTAATTTTTCTGATGTTATTGCTTCAACGATACTTCTTGCTATCGGAGTACCTAATTTTGATTTAGTTTGTCCTTCGAATTGAAGTATTTCTTCTGGGATTTGAACGCTTATAATTGCAGTTAATCCTTCCCTAACATCACTACCTTCAAATGATTTATCTTTATTTTTTACAAAATTATTATCTCTAGCATAATCATTTAATACTTTTGTTATGGCAGTCTTAAATCCAACTTCGTGAGTTCCTCCATCACTAGTTTTAACGTTATTAACAAATGAAACAATATTTTCTGAATAACTATCAGTATATTGCATAGCAATTGATACATTAACCTTATCTTTAGTAGAATTAAAACTTAATACTTTATGTACGGGATTTTTTCCCTCATTTAAATATTCACAGAAAGATTTTAATCCATCTTCATATAAATATCTTTCACTTCTTCCATCTATTTCGTTTTCTATTTCAATTACTAATCCATTTACAAGAAAAGCACATTCCTGCATTCTTTCACATATAGTTGAAAAACTAAAGACCGTTGATGGAAATATTTCAGGGTCTGGTTTAAATCTTACTGTTGTTCCGGTTTTATTAGTAGTACCTATCTTTTTTAAAGGAATTGCTACCTTTCCACCATTTTCAAATTTTATATAATATTCTCCACCATCTCTTCTGGTAGTTACTTCCATTTCAATACTTAAAGCATTTACAACTGATGCCCCAACTCCGTGTAAACCTCCTGATACTTTATATCCACCATCTGAAAATTTTCCTCCAGCGTGAAGTACGGTATAAATTACTTCTGGAGTTGATTTACCTGAAGCGTGCATTCCGGTAGGTAATCCTCTTCCCTTATCAGTAACAGAAATACTACCGTCTTTATGCATTACTATTTTTAAATGATTACCATAACCATTAATTGCTTCATCTACAGCATTATCAACAATTTCCCAAATAAGATGATGTAATCCTCTTCTATCAGTTGAACCTATATACATACCAGGGCGTTTTCTTACTGCTTCTAAACCTTCTAGTATTTTTATAGAACTTTCATCATATTTTGTACTCATACTATCACATCCTAATAGTTATTCTAACATAAATTAAGAAAACAAGCAAGTTTGCTTGTCACTATTTTTACACTATAATCCTTCTAAAACTTATTAATTTTATTAAGTAAAGCATTCTTATCAATAGGTTTAAATAAATAATCACTAAATCCTT
>OJAW01001698.1_pt1 | contig 12175 bp, 10 predicted proteins | sample 1589151 | NCBI WGS metagenome assembly OJAW01 (sample SAMN03283290) | human gut metagenome | biome: human-associated habitat; material: feces | host: Homo sapiens | place: Peru | collected 2012 | reverse complement strand
GAAATGAAGAATAGAACATCGCTCAAGCAGCGATGTTTTTTTGTGAGGAGGTGAGTTATATGGACGAGGGTTGTCAAAGGCAAATTCAAAGAAGGAGGAAACACAACGTGGCTGTCGGCAATGAAAGTCGGCAGTTTGGCAGCATACTTTCGGCGAGCAGCTATTTGCGAACAGCAGAATGCAATGTCCAAATCTTCTTCCGAAGACTTGGAATAACGTAACATAAGTTTGTCTGCAGCTTCTCCTGCATACTTTTGCATGAATGCTGCTTCCTTTTGAGTAATTCTATGTACCATTGCAGGCAACAATGCTTTCCTTTCGGGCTTTCATTTAATTGAAAACGCCATTCGGCAGCATTTTAGTATCGTTATGACCGAGCCTTATCCCTTTCGCAGAAAATACCGAGCTTATATAAATCGAATAAACGCAAATTCGGGTTCTTGCTTCTTAATAGGCTGAGAAAGGATTGCTTTGTCATCTTGAAAAATTCCGAATACAATCCTCCCAATCCGAATTTCTCAAGTTTTTTATATGCTTTTATCAATCTAATGTCGCCTACCAAATCCGAAAACTCGCTGTTTTGCATTATCGCTCTCATGTTTTGCACTGCTGTTTCGGTGGAAGCCATAAAGTTTTCAAAGTTTTTCAAACCTGAATGCTCGACAGGATTATCTATACTTCTAATTGCGAAACCGGCCTTTTGGAGTTCTTTGCCGAAAAGAGTGTCTTCATGTCCGTACCCTTTGATTCTTTCATCGAACTTCACCTTTTCAAAGACGGCTTTCTTGATAAAAAAGTTATTTGCTTGGAAAGTATCGGTCTTCTTTCCCGTCTTGTTACATTCCACCTTGGTTCCATATTTCCAATGCAGTTCACAACCTTTCGGCACTTTGCTTTTGGGGCAATAGACCGTTCCTCCGATTAAAACATCTGCCGTATCAATTTCATAAAGATACTTATCCAAGAAATCATCTCTTACCACCTTGCTGTCGCAATCCACAAACAAAAGTTTATCACCCTTTGCCCTGTTTGCCAAAAGGTTTCTTATTGCAGAGCGTCCCACATTGGAAGAAAGTTCATGGTAAACCACTTCTCTCATGCAGGCAAGCGGTCTGTTCTCTTCCCTTCTTGTCGGCGAGCCATCGTCAAATACCAATATTTCAAAGTCTTCCAACAACTTCTTCGCCTGTTCTCTCAAATCGTTGACCAAGTGTATGCAGTTTTCTTCATAGACCGGTATCAGTATGGAAATCATTTGATGTCCTCCGTATGCTTTATCAATTCGTTTATCTTCTTTTCTTCATTTTCCCAACAGAGTTCCGCAGCTGCGTTCAGAGCATTTGCTGCAAAGAAATCCGCTTTCACATTATCGCATAGCAATTCGTTTATCTGCTTCGCCAATTCCTGCGGATTATAAGAGCGAATGAACTCTCCGACCTCGTATTTCTCCACAATAGGTTTTATCTCCTGCAAAGGCGAAACGAGCATAGGAACGCCGCTTGCCAGATATTCAAAAATCTTATTGGGCAGACTGATTGCATAATTGCCGTTTGTGGGTTTGTCTATCGAAACAGCAAGTTTCGCTTTTCTCGTATTGCTCATCATTTCTGCAAACGGCAACCTGCCGACAAAGCAAATCTTGTTTGCGAACGAGTATTGCCGCACTTTGTTCTCCAATTCCTCTTTTATTCTTCCCTCTCCCATTATCATAAGCCTGCCATCGACGAATTGCATTGCCTCGCACAACTCCTCAAGTCCCCTCTCCATATTCACGGCACCCTGCCAGACAATCAGATTTTCCTTTTCGGAAGCAGGAATAATGCTTTCGATTGCGGCTTGTCTCGGAGGCATATTTCTGACCACCACACTTTCAACCCCATACTCCTTTTTGAAATATTCTCTTATCGGTTCGCAAACCGTAACAACACCTTTGCATTTCCTTATGCAATACTTCTCCACCTTCTTCCACACTTTGCGAGCAAAGGGATTGTCTTTCAGTTCCGGCACTTGGGTGAAATGTTCATGAGAATCGAATATCAGCGGTTTGCCTTTGAACTTTGCGATGAGGCAACAAGGCAAAAGCGTATCCAAATCATTTGCCCAAATAATATCCTGCCTTGAAAAAAGCAAGCGAAAGAAAAGACGCAAATTCAATTCCGCATAATAGAGAACATTCCTCTTGAAACAAATTTTTACTCTGCCGCATTCGTAAGAGCGAGAAGGCAAAGCAGGCGAATTATCGAACTCTCTGCCGATAAGCTTTACCGATAGACCACATGCGACAAGGCTTCGGCAAGTCTTGTCCACCCTGTTGTCGCACACCAAATCATTACTTACGCAAACGCTGATTTGTTTCATTGCTTTTCATTCGTCCTCTTATCGAACGAACATGGGAAACAAATATTGCGGTAAGCCCTTTCATCGAATTTCATATAAGCAAAAAACAATATACCCCACCACATTCCGAACGACAATTCCCACTCTTGAAAATCAAAGACTTGAAAAGCTGAAAACCAAAACGCCGTTTGACGAAACCAAAACGCCGATTCATAAAATTGAAACGGCGTAATAATTTTACGAAAAGGCGTTTCATTAATGCTGAATCGGCGTTTGGGTTTCCGGGATTTATTTATAGTGCTTTTGTGGGACTTGTTCCTATATATACTTCCGTGGCTCCGGTACCGTATTTTGCCATTGAAGCGGCAAAATAGTGTATTCCTTTGTATTTGTCAAGTTCTTTGCATAGTTCTTTCTTCAAAATGCCTTGACCGACTCCGTGAATGAAGATGATTTTATTGAGGTTTTCTGTTATGGCTTCGTTGAGACATTTTACGGCATAGTCAAGTTGCAATTTCAACATTTGTTCCGGCTTCATGTTTCCTTCGTTTTCCGTCAGTTCTTCTATGTGCAGATCCACCTCGGCAGTCTTTGCGTCTAATTTATGTCTGCTTAGCAAGCTGTCTTCAATGTTATGGTTTACCTTATTGATGATTTGATTATTCGTTTTCTCGTTTGCTTCGTCTTTCTTTGTGTTTGTATTCTGCAAGAAAGTGCCTACGGTAAGCATGTTGCAAACAGGATACATTATTACTTTCTCTTCAAAAAACGCAGTATGAATAAAACTGCCTTCGGTGAAGAATTTATTCGTTCTTATCTTCAATTCGCAATTTACCGGCAGCAATACTTTTTCTGCTTCGTCGTCATGGAACATCAGTTGTACGCAAGCTTTTTTCCATTCTTCAAGTCTTTCTCTCGAAATGGTTTCTACAAGTATTTTTTCTGCTTTTTCCAATGTTCCGAAATCCTCGGAGACAAAGCCTTTCTCCTCATCAGCCAAGAGGATTGAATAGATAATTCTGTGTTTTGTATGATTGATGAGGTAAATGTCTATATCTCCATACACAAGCCACCTTTGCTCATGAGGAACAAAGCAAAGATAAATACCTTCGCTTGTCCGGGCTCTCATCTTGTTAAGATATAAGGGACTTATCCTTTGTCCCGAATAATTTTCTTCTTGTTCTGAGGGATAATAATCCTGTTCCGAGAAATTTTGCTTTGCTTCCAATTTTTCTTCTTGCTTGTTTTCCCGCGGTGAACAAAAGAATGCTCCTGCTGCATCATCGCATGCGTCAAGTATAAGGTCGCTTACGAGTGTAGGTATCTCAAATCCGCTTTCGTCTTCCACGTTTGCAACATTCGTTGCTGCAAAAGAACGTATTATTCCTCCACCTTGACTGCTTAGAAACTTGACTTTGTCTCCTATTTTGAACTTTCCCATTTTTGATTTGCTTATTATTTCTCTTCAATGAGTGCTTCGGCAAGTGTTTTCAGGTCTATACCGCCGAAATTGCCCGAACTCATCATAAGAACGTTGGTATTGTCTTTTGTGTTTGCCTTTATAAATTCTTCAAGTGCCGTTTTATCGGTGAAAACTCTCAATCCGCTTTTACCGAATGCCTTTGCAACCTCATCGCAATCCAAGTCTGCAAGACGCTTCAACTCTATCGCATGCTTGTCGAAGTAAACCGCTGCGACATCCGCCTCGTCCATGCAACCCTCATACTGTTGCAGAAAACCACGTGAAAGAGAAGAAAAGGTGTGAAGTTCCATGCAGGCAAGCAACCGCCTGTTCGGGAACTGCTCTTTCACTGCGGCTATCGTGGCTTTGAGTTTCGACGGAGAATGAGCGAAGTCCGTAAAGACCGCTCGGAGAGATGATTTTTTCAAAAGCTCCAATCGCTTTGCCGCTCCTTTGAATGAGGTCATCGCATGCAGAAAATCCTCGTTTTTAACGCCTATACACCCGCATGCAAGCATGGCTGCGTGCATGTTTATCATGTTATGATGTCCGAAAACCTGCATCTTATATTTCTTTCCTGCGTAAGAAACCACCGTATCGCCGTTCTCGACCTCGTAATCCAAAGCCTTGTATGGCAAAAGGCGTATATCCTTTCTCGCATTCATCGCTATGTTTCTCACATTCTCGTCCTCATCGCAGTAAATCAATGTTCCATTCGGCTCTATTTTATCGGCAAATATCTTAAATTGCCCGACATAGTTCTCAAAAGTCGGAAAGACATTCACATGATCCCAAGCTATGCCGTTTATGATGGCTATGTTCGGTTTGTAAAGGTGAAACTTGGGACGTCTGTCCAAGGTCGAAGCAAGGTACTCATCTCCTTCCAAAACCATATACTTGGCACTTTCGTCAGTTTTGACCATTACTTCAAATCCTTCCAACTTTGCTCCGACCATATAGTCGGTTTCTATGTTCAAGTTTTGCAAAGCATGCAGTATCATGGCGGTTATGGTGGTCTTTCCATGGCTTCCGCCTACTACTATCCTGATTTTGTTCTTGCTTAACTCGTATAAGAATTCCGGATAGGAATAAATTTTCAATCCGAGTGCTTTTGCTTTTTTCAATTCGGGATTGTCTTCCTTTGCGTGCATGCCGAGAATTACCGCATCTATGTTTTCGTTTATTTTATCTGCGTCCCAGCCCTCTTTTTCGGGCAGAAGCCCGTATGCTTTCAAGTGTGATTTCGCAGGCTCGAAGATTTCATCATCGCTGCCGCTGACAGTGTAAGCTTTCTTACTCAATGCGATTGCCAAATTGTGCATCGCACTTCCTCCTATGGCTATAAAATGTACTCTCATCTCAAATAAATAATTCCCTTTTCTTTACAAATCGGCATAAATCAGGGTTTGGTTTTCGTTCGCTGCATTTCTTCTTGTTCTATTACTGCTTGAACGTGCTGATACAATGCTGTTTTGTTCAATATCCTCTTTTCATTGTCCAATAGGTAAATTTCGGGAGTATGATCTATGTCTAAACCGTATAGTTTGTTTATTTGCGTAGGATTGGACTGTACGACAGTCCAATCGAAAGGTTCTTCCTGTAATTGTTTTTTTGTTTCTTCGATATTGCCGCCCATTTCGATGGAGAATATCTCAAAGTCGTATTTGTCCTTGTAGTCCTTGTAGAAATTCTTCAATTCATCTATGTTCTTCTTGCAGCTTTCGCAACCGGCACTCCAAAAGAAGACTACGGTGTAACGGTGTTTCAAATCATATAATCGCAGAGATTTGTTTTCAAGTGTTTGTGCCGTTATTTCAGGGAAGGGATTTGTCGGCAGGAAATGGCGTAATTGTTCTGCTTTTGCCATATGGAAATCCTTTTCGCCTTGAGAAAGCCAAGGGGTATATTTGTCATTGAAGAGCGAATCGACCATTTTGACATATATTGCTTCGTTAAACGAGAACGGAAGTCTCGAATACCTTTTAAGATATAGGTCAATTATATAATCGGAATAAAGTTGCCCGCCTTGTGAATTGGCGTAATCAATGAAATATTTGAGAGAAGAGAATACGGAATCTACCGTTTGCATTGTCATTTTATCAATATAGGTCTGGAATTTCTTGTAAAAATACGGCGTTCCCATTATTCGTTCGTCCCGAAAGTCGAAACTGTCCCAAAACTTGCTGCGATAAACGTAGGCATACTCTGCTTCCATGCCTTGTTTGATGTTTCCGTTTTCATCAATGTATTTTTTATCGAGCTGCGGAGCCGTTACGGCTCTGACCAATACGCTCATCAGATTCTCTGGATATAGTTTGTAGAATGATTGTTGGTAATCCGAGAAGGTCTTTCTTGCTTTGTATAAAACAGCTTGCAGACTGTCTTTTTTTTCAGGCTGTTCCTTTGCTATGGCATTGCATTCATGCATGACAGTCCTGTATTTTTTGTTCATCTTCTGGTATTCCAAATAACGGTCGTTCTCAATCGAGCCTTTAACTTCGTAGAATCCGTCGGGGAAAATGTCTATAGTGAATTTCTTTTCCTTATCCAATAAGAAACTGAACAAGTCCTCTTGCAACGAAGATACTATAACTATGCCTGAATGGTAATTCCCTTTCATCACAAAACTGCCGTCTTTCTGCATTTTCAAGGTATCCAAAAGCAGAGCGGCATTCTGTCCGTATGCACCTTTGATAAAAACGAGACTATCCTCGAAATCATATATCCATAACTTTACTTCATAATCGGCAAATTGAGCAGATGATTTTCCACAACAAAGAACAACAAAGATGAAGCAAAAGGCTGTCGCAACGAAACGCCGTTTGGTTGAAATGGAACGCCGTTCTATTTTTTTCTTTCGCCGTTTTAATTTTCCGAAACGGCGATTCATTACACTCAAAGAAAAATTCGCTTCCATCGTATTAAAGTTTCAACTTTCCACTATCCAACAACTCCATAACCTTTGCAATATTGTCTCCCTGTATGTTTTTTGCTATTATGATGTTTCGTCTGTCTAAAATATAGACAACGGGAGTTTTCACAATGTCGAAGTACTCTCTCCAATCGAAATTGGCGACCAATCCGTTCAAATTGACCCAATCCAAATTCTTTTCGCTGATGAAGCTTTGCCAATGAGCAGTATCGCTTTCGGTATTAACAGCCATGATTTCCAAATCGTACTTATCCTTAAACTCTTTGTAGAATTCATGGAACTTGGGTACTTCTTTAATGCAGTGTCCGCAGTCGGCAGACCAGAAAATAAGTATCTTGTATTTCTTATTCAAGCTATAAAGGTCATGCCAATTACCATTTTGGTCGGGGCAGGCAAGGTTTGGAACCGTCTTTCCTATTAAAAGGTTTTCCCATTTCTCGGCACGTAACACCTCTGTCTCTATTGAAGAAGGCGAAAGCCAATCAACTTTACCGCTTTTGAAGTAACGTTTTACCATTTCGACGTAAATCCTGTCCTGACCCATTATTCCGCTTTGCAGATAACGCTCTGTAATATTATGTATCAAAAAACGATTCATAGCCTTTGAGTCGCCGGCTTTTTCAATCACCCTGTCCGCATACATGAGAATACTATCGACAGGCTCGTATTTCATGACTTCATTCCAGAAATACTCATAAGTGCGATTGAAAACGGCAGAGGGTGTTCTTAAAAGACCGCTGCAAGAGAGGTCGATGTTGTCAAAATAATGTTGTTTGTAGTAATACCAGCGTTCGTTCTGCCATTCGGTGCTGTCGGGTGAGCCGTCGGCTTTTGTAGGAACAGGCATATCGGGAATGATTACAGGCTTTGTGGCAGAGAGAACCTTGGTTAAAAGGTGGTCGGGCTGCTTTTCGATGAATACATTCTTCAAACTGTCGCCGTATTGTTGTACTTGTTTCATTCTTTCCGCATACTCCTCCTCCGAAATCGAAGCCTTGTCTTGTGATAGCTGTGTAAGCTTGTCGCTAAGAAGTTTGTTAGATTTCATGTACTCGAAATAAATTGCCGCAGTTTGGGAACCCTTGACCTTCATATCGTAGGTCCAATCCTTGTCATCGGTCTTTAAGGTGAAGTTTTGTTCCTTATCGACCATAAATTCGCAGAACCTGCCTTTCAAAGTGCTGAAAAAGTATATTCCGCTCTCCAATTTCTTATCCTTTTTCTTGAATACGAAGCGACCTTTCTTGTTCCAAGCGGTATCGATTGCGTAGGTCTTGTCCAAATAATAGTGTCCCAAGATAAGGCAACTGTCCTTGCAACCGCTTATTTCGAGTTTTATCTCATACTGAGCCTTTACGGTTCGAATGAAACCGAGCAAGGCGACAATCAAAAGCAGACTTGTTTTTCTCTTCATACGTTCGGTATTTTTCTTTCAAAACTTTGCAAAGTTAGTACTTCGACACAATAAGGGACAACAAAAGGACGAAAAAGTAAACCGCAAAGCCGAATAAATTTTACCTTTGCAGACAAAATCATATTGAAGAATGAAAACATCGGTAAAGGATTTCAGACAGGTCGTTGCCCAAGTGGGAGAAATAGACGAGATAATGATAGACGTCGAAAAGGCGGAAGGAATTTACGTTTGGGACACTTCGGGAAAGCAATACATGGATATGTTGAGCGGGATTTGCGTAGGCAATGTGGGACACCGCAATCCCAAAGTTGTTTCCGCCGTGAAAGAACAGTTGGATAAGTACATGCATGTGATGGTTTACGGAGAATTTGTACAGAGTCCGCAATACAGATATATCAAACGCCTGAAAGAATTTCTTCCGGCGAGCCTTTCTCAGATTTTTTACGTCAATTCGGGTTCGGAAGCGATAGAAGGTGCATTGAAAACCGCCAAGTTGTTCACGGGAAGAAGCGAAGTGATTTCGTGTAACAACTCTTACCACGGCTCGACCCTCGGTGCGGTATCCATGCTTTCGCAAGAAATTTTCACAAGAGGCTTCCGCCCTTTGATACCGGACTGCAACAAAATACGATATAACGATTTCGATGACTTGGAAAAGATAAGCGAAAGAACCGCATGCCTTGTCATCGAACCCATATCGGTCGGAGCGGGAGTGAAATTACCGAAAGAGGGATATATGGAAGCGGTAAGGAAGCGTTGCAACGAAACAGGAACGATTTTAATCTTCGATGAAATCCAGACAGGCTTCGGAAGAACCGGTAAATTGTTTGCTTTCGAACATTTCAAAGGGGCGGTTCCAGATATACTTTGCATAGCGAAGGGAATGGGTGGCGGAATGCCTATCGGTGCTTTCATAGGTCGTGAAGATATAATGCAGAGATTGAACAACCATCACCCGCTTATAGGACACGCCTCGACTTTCGGAGGCCACCCTGTCTCATGTGCGGCTGCTCTTGCCACGCTCGATTGCATTGTGGAAGGCAATCTGATGGATAAAGTGGAGGAAAAAGGTAACAGATACCGCAAAGAGTTGGCTCACCCTTTGATTAAGGAGGTGCGAGGCAAGGGTTTGTTCAACTGCATAGAACTTTCGGAAAAAGTGAATTGGCAAACGGCTCTGAAATCATGCTTCAAGGAGGGAATAATCACAGGAACGCATTTGTTCGATTCTCAATGCCTAAGCCTGAAACCTGCTTTGATTATCACGGATGAACAGATTACGGAAAGCATTGCAAGAATAAAGCGAGCCTTGAACCGGTTGTAACGGTTGTAATGCCGTTACGGCGTACGGATTAAAAGAGACAGAGTTGCCCCAAGAGGTTATAACTTCGGCGATGCAAGGGTGTAAGTCCGAATTGCCTGATTGCCTCCCTGTGTTGCTTGGTCGGATAACCCATATTCTTGTTCCAATGGTATCGAGGGTGCTTTTCGTGTGCTTCAAGCATGAAATCGTCCCGATATGTCTTTGCGAGTATCGATGCTGCGGCAATGCTCATGAATTTTGCATCCCCTTTGACGATACATTCAAAGGGAATATCCGTCTCGTTCTTGAATCTGTTGCCGTCTATCAGCAAAAGTTCCGGTTTTATCTTCAATTCCTTGACTGCATTGTTCATTGCGAGGAACGAAGCGTTCAATATGTTTATACGGTCTATCGTTTCATTATCGACAAAAGCCACGGCGTATGCCGCGGCTTCCTTTTCTATAATCGGACGCAGTAATCTGCGTTGCTTATCGCTCAATTTCTTGGAGTCGTTCAGTTCTTCACACCTGAAATCCTGCGGAAGAATAACCGCAGCCGCCACGACAGGACCTGCCAAACAGCCTCTGCCGGCTTCATCGCAGCCGCATTCCGCAATCTTTTCTTCGGAAAAGAACGCTCTTAACAAAGTCGCTTATCTTTATATGTTCTCCAATAAACTTTCAAACAAGATACGTCCGTCCGTATTGCCCAATTCTTCGTCCGAACACCTTTCGGGGTGAGGCATCATGCCGAATACGTTCTTTGTCTTGTTGGTTATGCCGGCTATGTTCTCGATGCTTCCGTTCGGATTGAACTCCGGAGCGATTTTTCCTTCCGCATTGCAATAACGGAACAGGATTTGCTCATTGTCGTTAAGGCGTTTTATGGTGTCGGCATCGGCAAAAAACCTGCCCTCTCCGTGAGCTATCGGAACGTTCAAGGCTTTGCCCTTTACGGCTTTTCGTGTGAATACGGTGGAATTGGTTTGCGTTGCTATGTATTGGTTCTTGCATACGAACTTACGGTTATCGTTTGCGAGCAACGCTCCGTCCAACAGACCGGATTCGCACAATATCTGAAAGCCATTGCAAACGCCTAACACATAACCGCCCTTATCGGCAAATTTCTTGACGCTTTCCATAACCGGAGAAAGGCTTGCTATCGCTCCCGAACGAAGATAATCCCCATAAGAGAAACCTCCTGGAAGTATAATCATATCACAATTCTTCAAATCGGTCTCCTTGTGCCATAACTCTACAACTTCCTGATTTAATTTGTTTCTTAGCAAATATATCATGTCGTGGTCGCAATTGGAACCGGGAAATACAACAACTCCGAACTTCATTTCTTTATTATTTTGTATGTTTCAAGATTGCAAAGTTACGAATTTCCATCAATGTAATTGCAAGAATAAGGCTGTTTTGCCGAGAAAGATGGGATATAATCCCGACACATCGACCCTTTCCCGTCAAAAGCAGATATGTTTACAAAGGCAGATAAACCTTAGCAATGCAACAAAGTATCAATATTATGAAAAACGTATCCGCATGCTTCTCTTTGGGTTGGTTCATGAAGAGATTGCAAAGGAAAAATGTGAATGGCACGGCAAACACAAAGGACATATTCTCCTGAGTTTTACTTAGCACAAACGGTATGAGCGAAACAACGAACATGGTAACCAAAACGCCGCTTTTCTTTCTGTACTCTATTATTCTGTTTGAGCGAGAACTTAAAGTATAAAACAAAGACGGAATAAGATATATTGCCAACAAGGACATGTAAACCACTTGTATAGGTATGTTCAGAAAATCAAAATTTATATCTAACCACCCATCTGCACCGGCAAGCAATCTTTCCTCCACCGATATATCCTTTAAATAATAATAAACCGTCAACAAAAGAAAGGGAGTAAGCAATCCGAGAATACTCATACTCCAACTTCTCCACTTATAGAGTTTATAAACAATCAATCCTCCCCAAATCCAAAGTATAAAGAAGATAAACGGAGCGTAGAATAAACTTGCCAAAGACAGAAAGCAACTTGCTTGGAATATTTCATCGATTCCCTCATTCTTATCATGACATTTGAAGAAGAAATGCAAAGCTATGATAAGGCATATATTGGAAAAAAGAATAGAACTGAACGTCATCGTCTGCACATTGCAGCTCATAAGCAATATATATATGAAAGCAGGAATAAAAGTCGTCTTTTGGCATAAGTGATTGCTCGTAAGGAGATGATTGACTGCCAAAGCCTGCAATACAACCAACACAAAGGCACATACAACCGCCACACTCTGCATATCCTTCACAGCATCAAAAATCACCTTATACAAAGGCATATCGAACTTAGTGGCAAAAACCTCCGGCGGATTGACAAAAGCCGGAATCCAAAGTATCAACGGTAATATTACAAGCAAAAGCAGTTGCAAGGGATAATTCTTCTTGAAAATGTTTATCAGCATGGTTCGTCTTTATTTCTTTATCTGTTTATCCCTACTTTACGGAACAAAGAGGAAAAGGATACATTTTTGCGACGCAAACACCACCTCAAAACAACAAAACCCCGCAAAGTCTCATCATTTCCGCAACAGCCTTTTCTCAAACACCCTTTCGGGAAATTAAAACGCCGTCCCAAGAAACTGAAACGCCGAAAGAAAAAATTAGAACGGCGTTTTAGAAAATTGAAACGGCGTTTGGCTCATCTAAGGTTTTCTTTTCATTGTC
>OJAW01001696.1_pt1 | contig 12180 bp, 10 predicted proteins | sample 1589151 | NCBI WGS metagenome assembly OJAW01 (sample SAMN03283290) | human gut metagenome | biome: human-associated habitat; material: feces | host: Homo sapiens | place: Peru | collected 2012 | reverse complement strand
TATTATCAAAAAAGAGTTAATTGGTTTCATGTGTTAATATCATTGTGCGATGTATCTGTCTCTCAACTGTAAAAGGCGTTCGTCATCGGGTGCCTCCTCCAAAGCCTTTCGGACAAGTTCCCAACAATAGTCGTCAATCCTGCCTCTATTGGCCGCACGCATCATGTTGACCATTTCAACTGTCTCTGCCACATAAACATCAAGAGAGGAGTCGATTTTGTTCAACAGAGCATTCACATCCGCAGAGATCCGGCCAGACATGAAAGATGGCTTGAATTCGTCCTTCTGTCTCAAAACCATGTTTCTTGCATCATTGTATTTTCCCTTTTCCAATAGATTTTCAATGATTTCCACTTTTTCCTCAAACCTTGCCTCTGACTTTCCTGCCCGGACAAAAGAGACTACGACAAAGATGACTGACGCAAATAACAAAGTTGACAGCGTTGAAATAATCACTACACGTGGGAACGTGTTATTATTTCTTTTCTTATCTTCCAGAGTCTTCGTGTCCTCTTTTAATTCGTATTCAGGTTCCGTGACCGGATCCGGTTCGGTCACATGCGTCGGTTTCTGTTCAGGCTCCTTTACCAGTTCTGGTTCAGGCACATGTTCCTGTTCCGATTCAGGTTCCCTTACAGGTTCTGTTTCCGGTTCCGATACGGTTTCACTCACATGTTCAGGAACCTGATCCTGAGCAGAAAATCTCAAGGCAGCTCCGCATTTCGGACACGTTCCGGTCTTGTCCGGAACGAGTTTTCCACATGAAGGACATTTGACAATCATAACCTATTTGTTTAGATTATCCGAAATGGAACTGATCGAGAACGTTCCATCAATCTCCGGGACAGTGATCTTACCAAGCATCAGAGACATGAAGAAATCATAAATCTTCTCAGGAGTGAGCACAGCCTTCTCTCCATTTGAGTCAAGTCCCAAATCATAGACACTCAGCAACTGGGAACTAAGACTTGCGGCAGTGAGAAGAAAATGATTCTGCATCTTCTCCCAGTCAATCAGATCAGCGGCCAAAACCTTTCCCACCACCGAATAGCACCTGACAGACAACTGCCTGTTGTCCGCTGTCAAAGTACTCTTCACCTCATCAGTATCAAGCCTCATCTTTATCTTCCCGGAATTAGCCGCGGGAGCGACTCCACGATATAATGCGCCCAAATCCGCCAATGCCAGATTGGACAGCGTGGCAGTCTCTGGATTATAGTTGACCGGAGACAAGGAGAACGCACTTGGAAGGAGAAGCGAATTATCACCTTCCATGGTGACACTTTGAGAATTGAATGTGCCCACAATGGAACTATTGATTGTTAGCTCCTTATTGGCAAACGCACCACCTATCACTACACAATTAACCAAAGTAATCTCATCCGCGAATATGCTTCCGCCCACAAAAGCGTTTGTCAATCTGACTTCCCTTGCATTAACATCAGAAAGCATCATCACACGGCAGCCTCTTGCATGCGAGACAATTGATTCCACCGCTCCGATACTTTTTGCAAACTTCACGGTACCGACTGCGCTGCTGTTTATGTAAATCTCAAGCTGGGCGAAAGCCGCACCCTGAATCTCTACATCACCATCATCTATCTCGATCTTATGGCCATAGACAGCCCCTTCCACTACCGTATCCTTCTGGATTCTGACATCTCTGTCAAGTTCCCCGACATTCTTAGGCAGAATGGAACCCCGAACTTTGTTTGAGTTCAATATGACGTTTTCATGGTCAAACTGTATGTCTTTTAACTCTTTCATCTTGATTATGCATTAATTGTTTGGATAACATGGCCTTCTATAAGGCCCCGTATTGTCTTTATAGTTCTTTCATCCAGACCTGAGGCAATCACATCGGAATTCAAGTAGGAAGCAATCCTATCATATTCATTATTCGGAATATTCCTCCACTTCATCTCCTTTGAGCCAAAGGCCGTCACGAGTTTCGGATCGATATCCTTTCCAAAAGGTTCATTGGATTCTCCCGGGCCATAGACTCTTGATTCAAGCCCGCCCTTTGATGACACAGACTCAACATACATGACGGGCAAGAAAATCTCACTTCCGCCAACGCCATCGTCCAACATGTCTCTCACCGCGACGGCAAGCCTGTATGTACCGGAAAGGTAAGCATCCGCCTTTGACAGAAGCTCATTCGCCTGACGTTTCACATGAGAACACGAAAGGATTGTTTCCAATGCAAGATTCTCTCCAGAGGAAACCGCGGCTATGCCAAGAAGTTTAGAATCGGCATTCCTGTCAATGACCTTTTGAGCCTCATCCACGAACTGGAATGTAGGCTTGTCCAGTATTTCAATTCTGGAAACTGTCTCTTTGTCTAAATCCTCAAAGATCTTTAGGTATCTTCTCGTGATTCTGTGATAGTCATCCTCCATCTGGCCGCGTTTCGCCAGACAGTTGTCCTTATGTCCCATCAATGCGATGAACAAGGACTCGCACTTTGACGACAATTCCTTCATCTTTTGTGAAAGTTCCGCACCGACATAGTCGAAGAACCCCTTGACGATTGATTTAGCGATTTTATCCGATGCAACGCGTTTCGACTCCACCTGAGCGGCCTCGGTAGCGATGACTGCTGTTGTGAGTCCCTTGATGGAATCGTTGCAGACATCAACGCTATGATCAAAAGTGCTTGTGTCAACATCAATCTCAATATTGACAGGAATCTCACCGGAATAGGATTGGGATCCGCCATTCTGGCTTGGAGGATAGTCTACTGTTCCAGAATAGCGGACATAACCTGTGTATCTCTGTCTATAACTCATCGCTCACAGTATTCAATTGTTGAACATTCTTTGTTCCATCGAACATCTTACCAATCTCCTTTCTTATCCTCTCATCCTCGGATGAAGCTGAGAGCAACTTTGAGAATTCGGCTTCAATCCCCCTGAAATCTTCCGGATTCATGGCAGACCAAGACCCGTTCAACACAGAGTCCACGGCCTGATTACGAACCGAGGAATCAATCTTCCGGTCGATTTCTCCATTGCCGCTACGTGGAACATAATAGTTGACAGAAGGGCCGCCGACAGCTGATGTTGACTCAACTATGGAAACCGGAAGGTATATCTCCTCCACTGAGTCAATCCTCCTGTCATGCATGGATGACTCCGATTTTCTGGACTGTTCCTCACTGTCCTTAACATACCTTGCGATTTCATCCAAGGCCACGTCGGCGTCTTGCTTCACCTTTGAAGCTATCAACAGTTGCGAAGAAAGCACAGATTCCAATTGATTTGTCGAGAATTGGGCCGAATTGAGTTTCCTGCGGCTGTCCGCCAATTTCATGTCCCGGTCAACCAATGTAAAGGCAGGCATGTCCAGTTCCGCCACCCTCGCCTCCAAATTGTTGTTGATAGACTTGAACAGTTTGGTATATCTGGCCGAAATCATATTGTAGTCAGCCGTCATCCTTGATTGGATACTCTTCAATGCCGCGGCATACTGCCCCAGTTCCAACAGTTTGGCCTCCACGACACTTGTCAGCTGAGCGATTTTCTGAGAGATCTGGGAATGCATCAACGAATAAAAGCCCTTGTTGACATTCTCACAGACATGCTCCGCACCAGCCTGTTCGGCGGCAATTACGGCAGCCCGCATTCCAACCACTGCACCAGAAACATTGTCCACACTATGTTTGACACTTTCAATAGTCGAAGCCATCGGAGAAGTATCCACAGTAAAATTAAAATCAGCCATAACTACTGTAAGTTATTGTTTGACAATTCACTCTCTACTCTAAGAATCTCATCACGAAGGAGCTTCAACATGGATTTCCTCTCATTCATATCATCCACGTCCTCTGGGTTCTCTATCGCATCCTTCAACGCCACAAAACGCTCCGCCAAATCCTGAACTCCAAATTTGTCCTCAGTATCCTTTTCGATCAGTTCCCCAAGCAGTTCCTCAAGTTGATCAAGGTCAATATCCTCGCACTGGCTTTCAGGTTTGTCAAGCGGTTCAGGTGTTTCAACCGCCTCCGACGAAACCTCGGCTTCAGCGGCAGGCATCCCTTCGGCAACGTGTGAGGTCTGTTCATGCCGTGACATGTCATCCAATTCATCCAAAGCCTCACGGGCTATTGTGTTCAGATTCATGCCTGCATATTCATAAGCCGCGTTGTCAATGCTAGGGACAGGCGGCAATTCCGAGTCTTGCGCAAGGAGTGGATTAATCTGCACAAGCGGTTTTCGCCTCTCTTCCAACATGCCTACATTATCAGCGGCGACAGCAGTGTCTCTGGCTTTCTTGTCCCGTAGAGATGCATCATAGTACTCCACATAGCCGAACTTCTCAGCTTTGGCATCAATGTCCTCATGGAGACGGTCCATATAGTCCGAGAACTCCTTCTGCGTCTCGCTGACCTGCTGAGCCTGAGCCTGATAGCCAGCCAGAACCTCCGCTGAATTGTCCGCAGCCTCGGTGACCGCCGATTCCAAAGTCTGACTGGCACTCATTGCCTGCTCTGTCTTCCTGTAAGCAGTCAAGGTGTTGTAGGCAGCACTGTATTCAGAAAGAGTGCCACGCATCAGATTGATGATGTCGGCAGCCTCGGCCCTGTTGCGTCCATAGAAGTCCTCCGTGTCCTGATGCCACTTATTCAGATAACTAAGTTTCTGATCCTTGATATGGTTGTATATATCAATTCTCTCCTTTCTGGTGTCCTTAAGAAGGTTAGAAACTATTGGAGCGATGATCTCGTACTGTATTTGATTGATACCGAACGGAACTATCGTGCGGCTTCCGTCATCCGCGACCCAGCTCATAGAGCGGACATCAAGCCTAACTTTCGAGCTGTTCCTAAGGTTAAACGGTTTGTAGTTATAATCAACCGACTCATAATCAAACTTCTCATCCCTGATTCGCTCAATCTCCTCCGCCTCAAGTACCGGAGAATAGAAATTATAAGGTGCCTTGAGTATGTTGTAGAGAATCCTATTTGAATATTCCACAAGAGTGCTGGCCGAAGCGATTTTCTTGGTGGCTGTTGACTGAACCGTGTCAGCCATGTCAACCATAAGTGACTTGAGGGCATTGTCCACCTGTTCAGATTTGTTGGAAAGAGACTTTCGCGTCTCGTTCAACTGGTTGAATTTCTGAATATCCTCGTCAAAACGGGAAGAGTCGAAAACTCTGAACACCGGTGATCCAGTCACGTCTGTGGCTGAATGTTCCTTGAGGAAAGAGGCATATTCAGTGTCCGGGAACACCACTGGAAGTTCAACATTATATTCCTCCACATTTCCCAATCCGTATGAGATTGTCCTCAAAGTCCTGTCTAATTTACCGAAATAGTCGTTGAAATTGACTTTTTGGATGGAGCGGGAAAACTCACCGGTACCGACTGTCTCGGTCTCGTCTGAACTTTCCACAATCGGCGCGCTGACCGTCAATTTTCTAAGATCTGACACAGCCTCATCAATCAATTCACTCTGTCTGATAACCTGAAGGGTGAACTTCTCCTTGTCGGTCACGCCACTCTGATCCACCACAAAACTCTTGTCATTATAAGCCACCCGTTTCGCCACCGGGACATAGGCGACACCTATCTTAGTGACGCGATAGTCCCTGAATATGTTCTTATGAGCCTGCCTGTAGCCATCTATCTCGGTCTCTTTCTCACTGATCATCCGCTCGAACTCTTTTATCTGAGAGTTCTTAATCAACGCCAGCACCAGCCCCACGATTGTCCAGCAGATAATCCAGTAAATTGTCCTGAGCGACTTCGCTTTGGCCACGTCATCCTGATATTTCCGGACTTGATACTCCGCGTCGCTGATTTTCCCCTCAAGAATCTTTTCCTCATTGACTATTTTCTCAGCGGCATTCTTGTAGTACTCGAACAAGACCTTTGCTTGGTCCTGATAAATGTTCGATGAGTCATTGAATATTTTTCCTTCCATGATTCGTGTGTTAGTTAGTATTGTTTCTTCCTGAGTTCAATCAAGTGGATGCATTCATCAAATTCCGTCTTTATTACTTCCGCAGACTGTGACGAACACTCTATCTGATTTGTAATCAATGTAATTGTCGAGATTATCCTATCTTCCAGACTTCTGGCCAGCACATCGTCCGATGCTGTCACGAACCTTATGCTATCCTTCAAATCCGAGACATTATCCATGAACATGACACCTTTTCCAGTCTGACAGGCGATTTCAAGAAGTGCAAGTCTTGAATTGATTTCCCTAAGACCGGATTTCCGAGCCTCGACTTTTTCCTTGGACTCATTGACATTGCTTTTTGCCAATGACCCCAAGAAGAATTGGAGAAGAAGCAGGAACAAAAGAATCAGATGTCCTACAAGGCAAAACTTGAAAGGCCACTCAATAATAATGGACAGTACAATCAGAATCACAGCCAGAGGAACATAAGTCCAGACCGCATACCATTTGAGGCCAAAGCCAGATCCGGATTCACTCACCTTGCCCAAAGTCCCGAAAATATCCGTAGCCCTCAGAAAGATCACTCCATAAACCAAATTTGAGACTACAAGATTAAGGTAAAACAATTTTTCCTCCTGCAAATCCTTCAGGAACAAGAAGAAAGACGATATTATTATTCCTAGACCTGCTATAAAAAACAGATAGGAGACGATTCTATGACTACTTTTCATAGGTTCATTAATTTATTTTCATTCCACAATTCGGACAGAACGCGACACCTTTGACAGTGGCCCCACACCTTGGACATTTGTCCGTAGCAAGAGGTCTGCCGCAATTAGGACAGAACGCGGCTCCTGGAGCGACCGCCGAATGGCAGTTAGGACAAACACTGCCCGTACCCATAGACAGAGGAGACCCACAAGAGACACATCTTACCGCATCGGTATCATTGTCAGCGCCACATTTCGGACAGGGATTATACTGCTTGCCACAATGAGGGCAGAAACGGTTGTCGGAAGTGAACCTGCGACTGCATCCAGAACAGAACACCTCCCTTACCATCGGTTGAGCAGGTGACTGCATAGGCTGCTGGCCACCGACCGGAGCTGGAGACGGCTGACCATATTGAGGAGTCATGATTCCGGCGGAATTACCACCGCCCATGCCTCCGAACATTCCAGCCATCATCACAGCACCGAGGATGCCTCCGCCTCCCTGTGAATTTCCGACAGCCTGCTGGGCGGTCTCGAACAGTTTGCTCTGCTGCCATGTGTGTCCTGAAATCTTTTGAGCGGTCTGCTGGTTGATTGCCTCCTGAACAATCCGTCCAGACTCTGTGTTCGTGTCAACACCAATGGAAGTGACGTAGAACTTAGACAACTTACATCCGAACTCATCGAAAAATGAGTTCAAGTCGGACTCCAACATCCCAGAAATGTCCGTCAGATGAGCGGAAATCTCTCCGATACCATAGCTGTTTGTCTTGAAGATCCTGGTTATAAAACTCTTCGTCTTGGATGTCAGTTCCCCTCGAAGTTGCTCAGTGAAGTCATCGACAGAGACTTTGACCTCTCCTTCCGAATTGGCGGGGAAACCTAAGGCAAGTTTCAAAATCAACCTCTCGGCATCGGATACAGTAATACCGTACTTTCCGTCTGCGGCGATAGGAATCTGCGCCTGGAAAGTCGGATCATAGATCGGGAAATCGTCAATCTTCCAATCAATGTCCTTCGGGGTCAATTTATTGACAAACCAAACCTGTACCGTCCACGGATTCTCACCCCCAAAAGGAATCCCATAAAACGACCGCAAGATCGGAAGATTCGGAGAATCAAGATCATACTGCCCCGGGCCGAATTTCTGAGACTTGGTGCCATTAACAATCACCACGGCTTCTTGTGCCTCAGAAACCTGAAGCTTGGCATACTTGCTGACATTGCACTGTGGATGCCTATAGGCCAAAGTGCCAATCTCGCCAGACCACCTGATAAAATCTAGAATAGCTCTCTTCATATATATTGAATTAATTTGCCCAATAGGATAATTTCAACAATATGGTTATCCTGGCTCCATAAGATCATACTCTACAATACAATAAGAAAGTGTGGAGCCATTTTTCGTTTATCTCAAAAGGGATTCTGACAAAACCTAAAAGCAAATAAACTGAAACAATCCCCACACCTGTATCGTTGAGTGTGGAGAACACGCAAACGAATACAGATGAACGGTGCTGTCGTTTTACCCTTGCTTTTGGTTGAAACTGTCAGATTTCTTTTGAAGGATAGTGCGAAAACACTTTCATCAATATGTCCGTTTCAGGCGGTTAGACCTAAAACGTTGCTAATATAAGAATATTTTCGGGAAAAACAGCAGTGTCGGAATCGTTTTTTATTGGGACCAAGATTTAATGTAGGCTATTCAATGATTTGATATACGATTGTTGTCGAGGTGTTTTCAGAAAACGAGAGCGAAAACTGCCAGGCACTTCGGCAGGCTCAGTGACCCGGCATCCGGTTGATGAGCCTGTCGAACCACAAGACGGTGACAAAAAGTTCACCAGACAGTTTTGATGCAAGGCACAAAAAAACACTATCCGGAATTTTGGTAACGTGCAAAATTCCGGATAGTGTTTTTTTCGCGCCCACACCTGTCACAATGAAAAATCAGTGACAGACACGGACATATTCATCAGCCACTATTTGCGGGCGGCTTCGGCGATGACCTTCTCGCTGCGGGCGATGAAGTCGGAAAGGGCTTTGCCTTTCAGGAGACCGTTGGAAAGAAGGGCGAGGTCGATCACCTGCTTGAGGATGTCGTTGCCGGCGGCATATTCATCAACCACAGCCTGATGGGCATCCTTGATGGCCTGACGCTCGTCGTTGATGCGCTTCTTCTCGTCCTCGGAAGCGTCCTTGCCAGGCTCGGCAGGAAGCTCCTGCATCGGAGTGATCTTGGATTTGGCCTCGGTGACTATTCCGGCCATGACCGGATTCTCAAGGTTCACGGTGATGTTGAACGACTCCGGCATATTCCCGTAGAAGTTCATTCCGCCTCCCATCGCGCTCATCTCGCGGTAACGCCTCATGAACTCGTTACGGGTGATGATCACCGGCGCGGCGTTCTCGCCAAGGTTGTCGGCCTCCACGAAGTAGTCGTTGTCCTTCGGCAGGACGGCCTTGAACATCGCGCTGAGGTCATCCTTGTCGGCCTGTGCCATTTCCGGCTTGACCTTCTCACTCTTTGGGATGAGGTTGTCTATCGTGTCTGAATCCACACGGGCGAACCTTGTGTCAGGGATCTTCTGTTCCAACAGATTGACATAGTGGGAGTCCAGCTCGCAGTCCATCAGAAGCACATCATACCCTTTGTTCTTCGCCGCCTCGATGAAAGCGTACTGCTCGTCAGTGTCGGTTGCATAGAGGTAAACGACCTTCTTGTCCTTGTCGGTCTGATTCTCGGCGATGGCCTTGCGGTAGTCCTCCAGAGAGAAATACTTGCCGTCCGTGTTCTTGAACAGGGCAAACTTCAGAGCCCTCTCGCAGAACTTCTCGTCGGAGAGCATGCCATATTCAATGAACAGTTTGAGGTTGTCCCACTTTTTCTCCCAAGCATCACGCTCGTTCTTGAATATCTCCTCCAGCCTGTCGGCCACCTTCTTGGTGATGTAGGTCGAGATCTTCTTGACATTCTCGTCGGCCTGCAGGTAGCTTCTGGAGACGTTAAGAGGAATGTCCGGAGAGTCGATGACACCGTGCAGAAGCGTCAGGAAGTCAGGGACGATGTTGTCCACGTGGTCGGTGACGAACATCTGGTTGCAGTAAAGCTGGATGTTGTTCTTCTCGATCGCCATCCTGTCCTTGATCTTCGGGAAGTAGAGGATTCCGGTGAGGTTGAACGGATAGTCCACGTTCAGATGGATGTAGAACAGAGGGTCTTCCTTCATCGGGTAGAGATCCCTGTAGAACTTCATATAGTCCTCTTCCTTCAGTTCGGAAGGTTTGCGGGTCCACAGAGGCTCGATCTTGTTGATGACGTTGTCCTTGTCGGTGTCGACATATTTGCCGTCCTTCCATTCCTGTTCCTTGCCGAAGACGACCGGAACCGGCATGAACTTGCAGTACTTGTCCAGTAGCTGCTGGATCTTGCCTTTTGTGCCATAGTCCTTGGCGGCCTCGTCGTCAAGGTAAAGTGTGATGACGGTGCCTCTCTCAGCCTTGTCGCAAGGCCCCATCTCGAACTCCGGGTTGCCCTCGCAGCTCCAGATCACGCCCTTAGCGCCTTCTTTCCAGGAAAGAGACTCAATCGTCACCTTCTTCGCGACCATAAACGCGGAATAGAATCCCAATCCGAAATGGCCGATGATGTTCTGGTCCTTGTACTTCTCAAGGAACTCTCCAGCTGAAGAGAACGCTATCTGGTTGATGTACTTGTCAATCTCCTCATCGGTCATACCGATACCGTTATCGATGATCTTCAACGTCTTGGCATCCTCGTCAAGCTCGACACGAACCTTCAGCTCGCCAAGCTCGCCCTTGAAATCACCGTTCGATGCGATGGCCTTCATCTTCTGCGAAGCGTCCACCGCGTTCGCCACCAGTTCCCTAAGGAATATCTCGTGATCCGAATAGAGGAACTGCTTGATGACCGGGAATATGTTCTCGGTCGTCACTCCAATCTGTCCTTTGTTTGCCATAATATCTTTCATTTTTAAATTTTACGAATATATTCAGTCGGCTCCACCTTCTGATGAAGCCGGTTCAAGGATAGTCAAAATATGTTCCAAGAGATTCAGACTGACAAATTGTCATTCCTCTTCACAGGACTTCAAGAACCGCCACAAGGTATTCCGGTCCACCTTGCAGATCTTGGCGATCTTGCGCTGCGACATTCCCACCGCCATCAACTCCGCGATCAAGGTCCTCTTACCGTACAGCTTACGTTTCTCCAACGCCGTCTTCCGTCCTTTAGGCCTGCCAAGCACCACACCCTCGGCCCTCTTCCGTGCCAACGCCTCCTTCGTTCTCTGGCTGATAAGGTTGCGTTCGATCTCCGCCGACAGCCCGAAAGCGAACGCCAGCACCTTGCTCTGAATATCCTCACCCAGCCGATAGTTGTCCTTGATCGTCCACACCTTGCACTCCTTGGTCATACAGATGTTGAGTATCTCCATAATCATAAACAGGTTACGCCCCAACCTCGAAAGTTCCGCGCAGATGATCAGATCATCCTTCCGCACACGCCGAAGCAGCGTCCCCAACTCCCTTTTACTATAGGATTTGGTTCCGCTGATGGTCTCCTCTATCCACCCGTCGATGGACAGATGTTCCCTCTCGCAGAAGTTATTGATTTCAAACCTTTGATTCTCAACAGTCTGTTTGTCGCTGCTGACCCGAATGTAGCCGTAATTCATAGTTCTCTACCTCCTCTTTCCTTTCGCCTCACCCGCATCAGAATCCTACGCCCCGCGGAAAGAAACCGAAGCCGTTCCGATGCCCGCCCCAAAGATAGCCAATGTCCACAACAATTCCAAGCCCTATGATTCATAAATATTTACATTTCGCTCGTCATTCACTCACCACGCCTCTCCACAGTCCCTCCACGGCAACACTGTTGGCCTTTTTCGCCGCCCAGCACCCCACTTCGGAACTCTTCAGTAACGCTTTTGGCCTTTTTTGCCGCCCTGCACCCCACTTCGGAACTCTCAAGCGACACTTTTGCCCTTTTTTGCCGCCCGAAACCTCACTTCGGAACCCCTCAGGCGACACTTTTGCCCTTTTTCGTCACCCGACACCTCCCGTCGGAACCCTCAGGCGACACTTTTGCCCTTTTTTGCCGCCCGACACCTCACTTCGAAGATTCCAAACGACACTTTGGACCACTTCTGTCACCCTGAAAGTATGCAACCAATATTCCCAGATAGCACAGTCGACTCATCCATCGCACCTAAAACGACATTCTACTGATAATGACCAAGTTACAATTCCAGGTGTGAATATAATCGCACACCTGAAAGTCAAAGAACCCTCTACAGTGCCCCCTATTGGCGCCCCACCCTTCCAGGTGCGAAATACTACGCGCACCTGGAACTGCATTTATCCGATAATCATTAAGTTGCAGTTCTAGGTGCTGATGTAATCGTTCTCCTGAATTATTGCCATATTGTCGAATAATATGTAGTCACCTCCTCCCAGCCCCGTGATGTCATCAACAATATGGGCGTATATGTTCAGCAACAGGGCACAACCTGCGGATTCTCCGGCCCCGCCGC
>OJAW01001692.1_pt1 | contig 12198 bp, 9 predicted proteins | sample 1589151 | NCBI WGS metagenome assembly OJAW01 (sample SAMN03283290) | human gut metagenome | biome: human-associated habitat; material: feces | host: Homo sapiens | place: Peru | collected 2012 | reverse complement strand
AATAATTACTGATTATTTTTTTGAATTTTTACTTGATTTCTATTATCCAATTTTTGTAGTTAATACAACTGCTGCTAAAGCACTTACTAATAATAATGAAGCATATAATGCAACATTCATAGTATCACCAGTTTTTGGTGCTTCTTTCTTAGTAGTTGTAGCTGTAGTAGTTGTTGTACCTTTATTTTCTGCAGGTTTTGTAGGTGTAGTAGGCTTAGCTGGTGTAGTAGGAGTTACAGTTGGTGCTGGAGCCTTTACAGAAGCTTCTACATACATAGACTTATATTTATCCTGACCGTTTAATTCGAATGCAAAAGCAAATTCAATTTTAGAATACTTTGTCCAATCTACTGAAATCTGGTTTGTAAAAGTATCATCCCAAGTTTTTGCATTTTTTAATGCATCGTTAGTAAATGTGACTTTACCTTTACCTTCTTCATTTACTTCTACCTTAGATGGAACACTGATAATAGGCATTGCTGCGTCATCTGCGCCATAAACATACATTTCCAGAGGATAAACTGCTCCACCTTTAGCATCTACTTCAAAGACAATATCACTATCACCTGTCCATTTAGGTGTAGTTAAAGTGATTTCTGGTTCATAAGCTACAGGTGTAGTTTCTGGTTTAGTTTCAGGTGTAGTTGTAGTTTCAGTTACAGCTGGAGTTTCTCCAGTGACTACTGCATCTTCTGCAAATACTGCTGTAGTAGATAATGCTGATACTGATAAAGCACAAGCCACTAACATAGTCATCAATTTTTTGTTTATAATCGTTTTCTCCTTATTTGATTTGTCCCAAAAAGAAGTCTTTTCAACTTTTCTAATAATGCAAAAAAGGCATAGAATATCTATTAAGAATAAATAATCCATGTCGATACACTATAAGTTTGTCAAAAAAATCAGAGTGTCCCTTCATATGTATTTCTTCTATCCATCATAAGCGTAAAAATGTTTATACATAATTGTCTACCCTTCTTATAGATTACTTATGTAATCCTTTTCAAGACTTTTATTATTATACTATTTTATTTTAATAAAACTTGAAAAGCGGCATAAAAAGGCAGTATTTAGAACGAATGTTGTATTATGCAAAAAAGAGATCTTATTTCAGATCTCGTAACAGTTCATCTAACTTTGGTGGTAATGCTTCTATCAGCATATCAGCTAATTCTTCAGGTTTCAGCTTATATCCCCCTGTTGCCCAATCTACAGTCATAGTAATAGACCCATGACAATACATTTCCAATAAGAATTCAATATCTGATGGGATATTATTACCTAGCTTTCTCTTAATAATATTCTGATAGAAAGTGAGAATACAGTTATAATCATAGTTTTCTACATTATTATAATCTTTAGATTTAAATGCTTCTTTAAAGAATACTCTATCATTATAAATAAATTGAAACTTCTTAATAAGCCCTTCTCTTAAAGTTTCACTATTACCAATCTGTAAGAAAGACTTATCCGCTAATACTTCAAAATACCAGTTCACAAGATCATATTTATCGCGAAAATAACGATAAAATGTCTGTCTAGTCTTACCGCTCATCTCCACAATATCAGTCACTGTGATCTTATCAAGAGACTGATGATTCATCAATTGTTTGATGCATTCTGCAAATACATATCGTGTATCTCTCAAGATTCTCACCACCTTTGCAACATTATAACAAACCTATCTCTAAAAATAAAGAAGACAACCCCCATAGAGGTTGTCTCTTAATGATTAAAGTTCGATATCACAAAGTTCTGAAGCTAAACCAATGTATGAAGAAGGTGTCATATCTAATAAAGTCTGACGATCTTCATCGCTTAACTGTTCTAGGCTCTTTGCGAATGCCTGAATATCTTCCTGAGAAATATTCTTACCACGAGTTAAGGCCTTAAGTGTATCATAAGCATCTGGTACACCATATTTTCTTAACATTGTCTGGATAGGTTCTGCAAGAACTTCCCATTTTTCATTTAAGTCTTTTGCAAGCTTTTCTTTATTTACAACACACTTAGCTAAACCGCCAGTTGTTTCAGAAATAGCCTGTAATGAATATCCGAAGCATAATCCTAAGTTACGCTGACTTGAAGAGTCTGATAAGTCTCTCTGCATTCTTGACTTAGGAAGCTTGTTAGATAATGCAACACATAGATTATTTGATAAATCAATGTTTGCTTCAGAGTTTTCAAAACGGATTGGGTTAACCTTATGAGGCATAGTTGAAGAACCAACTTCACCCTTAACAGGAATCTGTTTAAAGTATTCCATTGAGATATATAACCACATATCTACATCTAAGTCAGCCAATATATTGTTGAAATGACGGATACCATCTAAGATATGACAAGTATAGTCATGAGATTCAATCTGAGTAGTTAATGGATTGAATGTAAGTCCTAAATAGTCTTCTACGAATTCCTTATTTAATGTAGGCCAATCTTCATTAGGGAAGGCTGTTAAGATTGCACTGTAGTTACCAGTTGCCCCATTGAATTTTGCTTTAATCTTGATATTTTCAACGTTTTCAATACTAGAAAAGAAACGATAAGCATAGACTTTGAATTCTTTACCAATAGTTGTAGGTGTAGCAGGCTGTCCATGAGTATGTGCAAGCATTGCATCATCCTTATGATCTACTGCTAATTTATTGATCATTGAAGCAAATTCTTTAGCTGCAGGTAACCAAACATCCTTTAAGCCATGTTTAATCATACATGCATATGATGTATTGTTGATATCTTCAGAAGTACATCCGATATGTACATAGCTTTCTAAATGTTCATAGCCTAAAGTTTTAAGCTTTTCATCAATGAAATATTCTACTGCCTTAACATCATGTCTTGTAACAGATTCGATTTCTTTAATTCTCTTGAAAGAATCAAAGTTGAAATCCTTAGAAATCGCAAGAATATCATCTACCTTGTTAGGATCAACCTTGTCTAAAGTTTCTGTATGAAGGTGATCCAACTGGAACTTCAACCACTGGATTTCTACAAACACTCTATACTTAACAAGTGCATATTCACTGAAATAATCAGCTAACTGATCTTTAATCTTGCCATAACGTCCATCTAGAGGACAGAGTGTCATACTTTCAAATTCTAATTTATCCATTCGTTATTCTCCTTTAAAATACTTCACGCCGGCTTCAAATAACTTCTGATCCATTTCACCGTAGATGTTAAGGTCTCTGTTTTCACCCTGACGTTCAGAATGACCCATCTTACCTAATACTCTACCATCTTCAGAAATGATACCTTCAATACCATACATAGAACCATTAGGGTTATATGGAGATTCCATAGTCACATTTCCATTTGGATCAACATACTGGAATGCTACCTGATCATTATCAATTAACTGATCAAGTACTTCCTGAGGTGCAACGAAACGTCCTTCACCATGAGAAATAGGGATAATATGTTGATCACATAACTCTACATTAGCAAGCCATGGAGACTTCACGCTAGATACTCTTGTAGTCACCATCTGAGATAAGTGGCGTCCAATTGTATTGAATGTTAGAGTAGGATCATCTTTGCTCATATCCTTAATATGTCCATGAGGAAGTAAACCAAGTTTTACTAATGCCTGGAATCCATTACAGATACCAATCATTAAGCCTTCACGATTGTCTAATAAATCATCGATTGCAGCCTTTAATCTTGGGTTACGTAATACAGTTGCAATGAACTTACCTGAACCTTCAGGTTCATCACCAGCTGAGAAACCACCTGGTAGCATCATAATCTGTGCATTATGGATTGCTTCTTCTAATTCATCAACAGACTTCTTAATATCTTCTTCTGTCTTATTTCTAATAAGAACAAGCTGAACCTTTGCACCTGCTTTTTCAAATGCACGTTTAGAATCAAATTCACAGTTAGTTCCTGGGAATACAGGAATAACAACATTGACTTCATCATACTTCTTAGAAGCAAACATCTTGCCTCTTTCATTGCAGTCACCAGTACGTACTTCTGTAGTAGGTGCTTTTGCTGTAGTAGGATATACAGATTCTAATGGTGCGCAGTTAATTTCATATGCATTATCAAGTGTCACTTTCTCACCCTTATATGATACAGCCTTTTCTTCATTTGTAGAAGCAATAATACGAACATTTTCATATCCTGCAACAACTTCTGCGTTGTCTACTTCCACAACGATATGTCCAAAGTTCTTTTCAACTAAGTCATTAAGTGTTAAAGCATCATCAAATGCTACACCAATTTCATTACCAAATGCCATCTTATAAACAGCTTCAACTAAACCACCGTCTTTAACTGTATAAGCTGAATAAGCCTTTCCAGACTGAATCAATGCTTCTACAGCATCAAACTGTTTTCTTAAAGCTTCAAAGTCAAATACATGGAATTCATCCTTTGGAAGCATGAATTCGACTAATACATGTCCTGCTTCTTTTAATTCAGGAGTGATGACTTTATGTACATCTCCACCAGTAATTGCGAATGATACTAAAGTTGGAGGAACATCTAAGTCTTCAAATGAACCTGACATAGAATCCTTACCACCAATTGAAGGTAATAATAATTCTTCCTGAGCACGGTAAGCACCTAGTAATGCACTAAATGGTTTACCCCATCTCTTAGGATCATTTAATAACTTTTCAAAGAATTCCTGGAATGAGAAACGGATTGTATGCCATGTACCACCCATTGCAATGATCTTTGCTACAGATTCTACAACTGCATTGATTGCACCATGATATGGTGACCATTCAGAAATAAGTGGGCTATAACCATAACTCATTAATGAACATGTAGTAGTTTCTTTTCCTAATACTGGAATTAATGCAGCCATACCTTCAGTTTCTGTACGGTAAGTCTTACCACCAAATGGTGAAAGAACAGTACCATTACCGATAGAAGAGTCAAAACGTTCTACTAAGCCCTTCTGAGAAGCTGTAGATAAACGTGATAATACTTCTTTAGTTGTTTCAGTAAAGTTTTCTTTTGCTTCTGGATTGAATGGTGCCTTATCAAAATCAGGTAATTCTACATGGATATCCTGATAACGTTTAGCTCCTGCTTCATCTAGGAAGTCTCTAGAGATATCTACAATAGTATCTCCCATATATTTCATAGTCAAACGGTTCTTATCTGTAACTGTTGCCACCTGTACGACTTCAAGGTTTTCATCATGAGCAGCCTGGATACAGAAATCTTTATCACATTCATTGATGACAATAGCCATACGTTCCTGTGATTCACTAATAGCAAGTTCAGTACCATTTAAACCTTCATATTTCTTTAATACTGCATCTAAGTTAATATCAAGACCAGGTGCTAATTCACCAACTGCAACGCTGACACCTCCAGCACCAAAGTCATTACATCTTACAATCTTCTTAGAGAATTCTTTATTTCTAAATAATCTCTGAATCTTTCTTTCTTCAACTGGGTTACCTTTCTGTACTTCAGCACCAGCAGTTTCAGTAGTCTTTAATTCATGTTTCTTAGAAGAACCAGTGGCACCACCAATACCATCACGACCAGTACGTCCACCAATTAATAAGACAATCTGTCCATTTTCAGGAATTAATCTCTTAACCTGTTCTTCTGGTGCAGCTGCAACTACAGCACCTAATTCCATTCTCTTAGCAACATAACCCTGATCATATACTTCATGTACAAAACCAGTTGTTAAACCAATTTGGTTACCATAAGAAGAGAAACCATGAGCGGCTTCTTCACAGATCTTTCTCTGTGGTAATTTGCCAGGAAGTGTATCTTCTAATTTCTGACGAGGATCACCTGCACCAGTAATACGCATTGACTGGTAAACATAAGCACGACCTGATAATGGGTCACGGATTGCACCACCTAAACATGTAGCGGCACCACCAAATGGTTCAATTTCAGTTGGATGGTTATGTGTTTCATTCTTAAACATTAATAACCAATCTTCATCACCATCAGTTGTATGAACCTTTAAACGAACTGAGCAGGCATTGATTTCTTCAGATACTTCCATATCATCCAAATAGCCACGTTTTCTAAGTTCTTTCATAGAAATAGTTGCAAGATCCATTAAAGTAAGTGGTCTCTTTGTATCTACACCATAAACAACATGACGGCTTGCTTTATATTTTTCTACATCTTTTTCTAAGATTTCTTTAAATGCACCACTTGCGATATCAATATCAGTAATAACAGTCGCAAATGTAGTATGACGACAATGGTCAGACCAGTAAGTATCTAATACTCTGATTTCAGTTTCTGTAGGATCTCTCTTTTCTACATCTCTGAAATAGTTCTGAGTCACTTTTAAGTCATCGAAGTTCATAGCAAGACTCATCTTTTCAAGTAATGCTTCAACTTCTTCATCAGTGAAACCAATAAATCCTTCAATCACTGGAACCTTCTTGATTTCAACAACAGCATCATTTAAATCTGCTGGCTTTTCTAAAGACGCTTCTCTAGAATCAACAGGGTTAATTAAATAATGTTTAATTGCTGGTAATTCATCACTAGAAACACCTTCGATCACAATAAGCTTTGCACATTTAACCTTAACGCCTTTTTCACCAGTTAATAACTGGAAGCACTGTTCACAGGCATCAGCTCTAGCATCATACTGTCCTGGAAGATATTCAATCGCAAAACTTACAGCTCCTTCTGGAATTGCATATTCTTCACGATATACTTCATCTACCATTGGCTCAGAAAGAATAGTAGGAATACCTTCTTCTAATACTTCTTCAGTAATACCCTGAAGATCATAACGGTTGACAACTGTTAAGTTAGAAATGTCAGTTAAACCAAGTCTTGTCATCAAATCATGCTTGATAGAGTCTGCTTCAACCGCATTTTCTTTTCTTTTTTCTACATAAACGCGATAAACTTTAGCCATGTTATCCTCCTAATGTAAGCCAATATCTTTACGCATATACATGCCATCAAAATGAATGTTTTCAATTGCATCATAGACTTTCTTTCTTGTTTCTTCAAGATCATGTCCTAATGCACAAACATTTAATACACGTCCACCATTTGTGACGATTTCATTGTTTTCATTACGTTTAGTACCTGCATGGAAGACAACGATATCTTCTGGAAGATGATCTAAACCAGTAATAACTTTACCCTTTTCATAAGATCCAGGATAGCCTCCACTTGCAAGAACAACACATGTTGCTTGTTCATCTTTCCACTTAACATCTACATCTTTTAATGTATTTGTAGCACATCCATACATCACTTCATATAAATCACTTTCAAGTCTCATTAAGATAACCTGAGTTTCAGGATCACCAAAACGAACATTGAATTCTAATACCTTTACATCCTGATCCTTGATCATTAATCCAATAAAGACAACCCCACGATAATCCATATGATCTTCATGTAAGCCTTTCATGAATGGGTCAAGAATCTTTTCTTTGAAAGTCCCTTCCATACCTTCAGGTAAAAATGGGTTAGGTGATACAGTACCCATACCACCAGTATTTGGGCCTTCATTATTATCATAAATCTGTTTATGGTCTTTTGCAGATACCATAGGTACGATCGTATCATGGTCTACAAAACATAATAGAGAACATTCAAAACCAGTTAAGAATTCTTCTAAAACAACCTTCTTACCAGCATCACCAAAAGCACTGCCATCAAGCATCACTTTAAGTTCTTCTTTAGCCTGTTCTTTTGTTTCACAGATGACTACTCCCTTACCTGCTGCAAGACCATCAGCCTTAACAACAACTGGAAGATCAAAAGCATCTAATGCTTTAACAGCTGATTCATAATCAGTCACTTCTTCATACTTTGCAGTAGGAATATTGTGCTTTTTCATGAAATCCTTAGAGAAGGCTTTAGAACCTTCAAGAATAGCTGATTCTTTTCTAGGGCCAAATACTTTGTGTCCTCTTTCTTCTAAATAGTCAGCAAGTCCCATACATAATGGTACTTCAGGACCAATAACAGTTAAATCAATACCCTTTTCTTCAACAGTCTTTAAGATAAAAGGCATATCTTCTACACTACCTGGAATACATACAGCATCCATACCAGGATTACCAGGAATAGCATATAATTCAGTAACATGTTTACTCTGTTTTAATTTCCAGGCAATTGCATGTTCTCTTCCACCACTACCAATAACAAGAACCTTCATAGAACGCCTCCTTAGTGTCTAAAATGTCTATAACCATTGAATACCATTGTCATATCATGTTCATCACAATAGTCAATAGATTCCTGATCACGAATTGATCCACCAGGCTGTACAATAGCCTTAATACCTGCTTCATCAGCCACCTGTGCACAATCACTAAATGGGAAGAATGCATCACTTGCTAATACAGCACCATGGAAATCCTTATCAGGATTATTATGAATTGCATTTTCTAATGCCCAGATACGTGAAGTCTGTCCTCCACCAACAGCTAAAGTACATCCGTCTTTAACTAATACAATCGCATTAGACTTAACATATTTAACAACCTTTAAACCAAATTCCATATCAGATAATTCAGCTTCTGTTGGCTGCTTTTTAGTCACTACTTTCATTTCATCAATAAGCTTAGTATTTAATTCCTGAACAAGTGCTTTACCTTCAAGATACTTAATATCATACTTAGCATCACGTGCATCAAGATTCTTAAGCTTTAATAAACGTAAGTTCTTCTTCTTTTCTAATACTTCTAAAGCATCGTCATCAAAATCAGGTGCTGCAATGATTTCTAAGAAAGTCTTCTTCATTTCTAAAGCAGTTTCCTTATCAATTTTATAGTTTACAGCAATGATTCCACCAAAGATAGAAGTTGGATCACCTTCATAAGCACGCTTATAAGATTCATAACCAGTCTTACCAATAGCAACTCCACAAGGTGTTGAATGCTTAATTGCAACAGTCACTAACTGATCACCAAATTCTCTTACGCAGGCAACTGCACCATATAAGTCATTCACGTTATTGAAAGAAATTTCTTTACCATGTAACTGTTCATAATCTAATAAAGAATGCTGAACATATGGATCAACGTAGGCATTTGCACTCTGCTGAGAGTTTTCACCATAACGTAAATGATCTGTCTTCTTTAATGAAATATTTAAGATATCAGGGAATTCATCATGTACCTGATCAGCGAAATAACGAGAAATCATTGCATCATAGCTACCTGTTAAGCTATAAGCCTTATAAGCAAGATTCATTCTGAATTCAAAATCAGTCTTATCTTCTCTAATAGCTTCTAATACAGCATCATAATCTTTTGGATCAGTAACAATCAATACATCCTTGAAGTTCTTAGCAGCAGAACGGATCATTGAAGGTCCACCGATGTCAATGTTTTCAATCATTTCAGCCATTGGCTTACCAGCCTTAAGCGCTTTTTCAAACTCATAGAGATTACAACAAACAAGATCAATAGGTGTAATACCCATTTCTTCTACAGTCTTGACATGTTCTTCTACATCTCTTCTAAATAGAATACCACCATGTACTTTTGGATGAAGTGTCTTAACTCTTCCATCAAGAATTTCAGGGAAACCTGTTACATCATCGATTTCAATAGCTTTTACACCTGCTTCTAATAGTTTCTTATATGTTCCACCAGTAGAAACAACTTCAAATCCTAATTCTTCAAGACCTTTCGCAAATTCAACAATACCTTCTTTATTTGTAACTGATACTAACGCTCTTTTCAACTGATCTTCACCCTTTCATTTTCTACAGAAACACGTCCTTCACAATATAAAGCAACAGCTTCTGGTAAGATTTCATGTTCGATTTCTAAGACACGTGCCTGAATATCTTCAGGTGTCTCTAAATCAGAAATATCAACTGCTCTTTGTAAGATGATTGGTCCACCATCCACTTCTCCAGTAACGAAATGAACAGTTGCACCTGACACCTTTACACCTCTTTTAAACACAGCTTCATGGACATGCATTCCATAGAATCCAGGACCACAGAAAGATGGAATAAGTGAGGGATGAATATTAATAATACGATTCTTATATTGTGCAAGAAGCTTGTCTCCAACAATAGCAAGATAACCTGCTAATACAACAACGTCAATCTTTTCTTCTTCAAATCTCTTTAAGATCTCATCTTCATCCTTGATCCATTCTGCCTGAATACCATGAAGACGGGCTCTTTCTAAACCGTAAGCCTTCTTACGGTTAGAAATAACCAGACGGATCTGTCCATTGATTTTTCCGGCTTCACACGCATCGATGATGGACTGAAGATCAGTTCCACCACCAGATACGCATACAGCTATGTTTAGCATAATTCTGCTCCCTTTTCACCTTCAGCAATATAACCTACTTCATAGCTTTCATAGCCAGCAGCATTAATTGCTTCGATTGTCTTTTCAACATCTGCAGGATCAACAGCAAGAACCATACCTAATCCCATGTTGAATGTGTTGTACATCATCTTTTCTTCAACGTTTCCTGCTTTTGCAATTAAGCCAAAGATAGGAGGTACTTTATAGCTGTCCTTCTTAACAACAGCCTTTACACCATCAGGTAACATTCTAGGAAGGTTTTCATAGAATCCTCCACCAGTAATATGGCTGCATCCTTTAACCTTGATACCAGCATTCTTTACGCTCTTTAATGCTTTTACATAAATCTTAGTAGGGGCAATTAATGCTTCACCTAAAGTAGTACCCAATTCATCATAATAAGTATCTAATGATTCTTTAGTCATTTCAAATACGCTACGTACTAAAGAGAATCCATTACTATGTACACCAGTAGATGCAATACCAACTAAAGCATCACCAGGCTTGATTGTAGAACCATCAATTATATCCTTCTTGTCTACAACACCTACTGCAAAACCAGCTAAATCATAATCATCAACAGGCATTAAACCTGGATGTTCTGCAGTTTCACCACCAACAAGGGCACATTCAGACTGAATACATCCTTCAGCAACACCCTTAACGATAGTCGCAATCTTTTCAGGATAATTCTTACCACATGCAATGTAATCAAGGAAGAATAGAGGTTCTCCACCTGAACAAGCAATATCATTCACACACATTGCAACTGCATCAATACCAATTGTATCGTGTTTATCCATTACAAAAGCAAGTTTTACTTTTGTACCACAGCCATCTGTACCAGATAAAAGAACTGGTTCTTCCATATCCTTGATCTTGCTTAAATCAAAAGCACCAGCAAAACCACCAATACCACCAAGTACTTCTGGTCTCATAGTCGCTTTAACATGCTTCTTCATTAATTCTACTGACTTATAACCTGCTTCAATGTCTACTCCAGCTTTTTTATAATCCATGTTTCTTCATCCTTTTATCTATTATTTTTCCATTCTTGCAAGAACTGCTTTATAAGTTTCAATTAAATCTCCGATATCCTGTCTGAATACGTCTTTGTCATACTTCTTGTTAGTATCTACATCCCATAAACGGCAAGAATCTGGTGAGATTTCATCAGCTAATACGATTTCGCCTTCTTTAGTCTTACCAAATTCGATTTTGAAATCTACAAGCTTTAAGTTTAATCTTAAGAAGAAAGCCTTAAGTAATTCGTTGATCTTTAATGTTTCAGATTTGATAGTGTTATATTCATCTCTAGTACAAAGACCTAAGGCAACAGCATGGTCTTCATTGATTAATGGATCACCATATTCGTCATTCTTATAACTAATTTCAAAAATTGGTTCTGCTAAAACAACACCTTCCTTAGCACCAAGTCTCTTACAGAAAGAACCTGTTGTAATATTACGTACAATAACTTCTAGTGGGAAGATTTCTACTTTCTTAACTAAATCATCAGTATTATTTAACTTTTCAATCATATGAGTCTTGATACCAGCTTCTTCTAACATATCAAAGATAATACCTGAAATAGTGTGGTTTAATACACCCTTACCAGCAAACTGATCATGTTTTACACCATTACCTGCAGTTGCATCATCTTTATAATGCATTAAGATAACATCTTCGTTATCAGTTGCAAAAATTTCCTTAGCTTTTCCTTCGTACATTAATTCTTTCTTTTCCATTGTTGTTTTCTCCTCTTATCTATATTTTTCTGAAATTTCGTTATTTGTATCTAAGCAGGCTTTTTCCATAGCCTGACGGTTGTTCTTTAATTTTTCACTTAATTCTGGATATTTGATTGCCATGATTTCAAGTGCTAACCAGGCAGCATTCTTAGCACCATCAATTGCAACTGTTGCAACTGGGATACCAGAAGGCA
>OJAW01001691.1_pt1 | contig 12206 bp, 9 predicted proteins | sample 1589151 | NCBI WGS metagenome assembly OJAW01 (sample SAMN03283290) | human gut metagenome | biome: human-associated habitat; material: feces | host: Homo sapiens | place: Peru | collected 2012 | reverse complement strand
TTTCAAGTTTCTTTAACGCAGTCGAAGCTCAAAGAGGGTGGATATATTCCTTTGCAGTTCGACTCTCTTTTGCTATATACAGTATATCACATATTTTCGGGTTTGTCTCGAAATTATCAATTTTTTTTATTATTCAATATATTACTCAAAAGAATAATTTTATATAAATTGTATATTAATAATATTATACAATTTTACAATCGAATTTTTATTGGAGGAATGCTGTATGTGCGGAATAGTCGGCTTCGCAATGAACGAAAACGTATCGGAGCATCTGATAAAAGGACTCGAAAAACTTGAATACAGGGGCTACGATTCCGCGGGAATCGCAGTCGAAATCAACGGGGAAATAAGCGCGGTCAAAACGGCCGGCAGGATAAGCGCGCTTAAAGAAAAATTAAAATACGAAAACGTTTCTTCCCCCGTCGGAATAGCGCATACTCGCTGGGCGACGCACGGAGAAGCGAATGAAAAAAACGCGCATCCGATTTTAAGCGAAAACAAAAAAATCGCCGTCGTTCACAACGGAATAATCGAGAACGCGGACGAGATTAAAAAAGAGCTTATATCAATGGGCGTTGAATTCGAAACCGACACGGACACGGAGGTAATTTCACAGCTTCTGATGATAAATTACGACGGCAGTCTGCTTTCGGCTGTTATAAAAACCGTTAAAAAGTTAAAAGGCTCGTTCGCATTCGCCGCGGTCTGTTCTGACTCCCCGGGCGAAATTGCCGCGGCTAGATATTTAAGTCCCCTGACGGCTGTAAAATTTAATTCGGGGGCTGGAATAGCCTCGGATATTTCGGCTCTGGGCGAATATTCGGACGAATTTATATACCTCGACGACTCCGAAATCGCGGTTATAAACAGGGACGAGGTTAAAATTTACTCGTTCTCCGGTGAAGAAAAAGAAAAAACGCCCCAAAGGGCGGACGCGGATTTGAATTCGGACGGCAAAGACGGGTACGAACATTTTATGCTAAAGGAAATATACGAACAGCCCGATGCCGTTAAAAAAACGATTGACGCATACTGTAAAAACGGGGAAATAAGCTTCGGATTCGATGAAAAATTCATTGAAAAGCTGAAAAATTCCGACCGTGTTTACTTCACCGCGTGCGGATCGGCTTACCATGCCGGCGCAGCGGCGGAACTATTCTTCGAAAAAATACTGAAAATACCGTGCCGTGCGGTAATCGCAAGCGAAATGAGATATTCATTCACCCCCTTAGACAAAAAAACGTTCGTCATTGCGATAAGCCAGTCGGGCGAGACGGCAGACACTCTCGCTTCGCTTAAAAAAGCAAAGGAATCAGGCTGTGTAACTCTCTCAATCGTAAACGTAAAGGACAGCTACATCGCAAAAACGGGCGAGAGCGTAATTTACACCCGCGCCGGGCGGGAAACCGCCGTAGCCACTACAAAGGGCTACACAACACAGCTGACCGCGCTTTATATGCTCGGAATTTATCTTGCGAAAATCAAAAAAAACACACCGGACAAAGAACTTGACGAATATAAAAACGAGCTTTTCTCCCTTGCCGATATGATAAAAAGCACCGTATCGCTGTCCGGGTATATAAGCCGCCGCGCACCGTTCACAGCATTCGAAAAGGACGTGTTCTTTATAGGCAGAGGCGTTGATTTTACGTGCGCAATGGAGGGCTCTCTTAAATTAAAGGAGATAACGTATATACACTCCGAGTGCCTGCCGGCGGGCGAATTAAAGCACGGAACAATCTCACTTATCGAGCGCGGAACTAAGGTTTTTGCAGTCGCGATGAACAAACGCCTCGCAGACAAAACGGCTAACGGAATCAACGAGATAAAGGCACGGGGAGCGTACGTTATATGCTTTACGACGGAAAAATTAAGAGATAAATTCCCTCTCGCGGACGAGGTTGTGATATTGGAGGAGACGAACGAATTTTTCGCCCCCGCCGTAACAGCCCCCGCGTTACAGCTATGGGCTTATTACTCGGCGAGAACAAAAGGGTGCGATATCGACAAACCGAAAAATCTCGCAAAATCGGTAACCGTGGAGTAAAGAATAATCTGCAAAAGTAAATTATACTTTCCTGTGAACAGCGGACAGCGATTAGTGTACGGTATCCGTTCACTGACCGCTGACCGCTGACTGCTGACTGCTGACCGCTGACTGCTGACTGCTGACCGCTGACCGCTGACTGCTGACCGCTGACCGCTGACTGCTGACCGCTGACCGCTGTGAACAATAATTCATCGCGCGGTAATGCAATGAATTATTGTTCGCCCCTCGAAGCAATCTCCGAGGGGCGAATCGGTTTTAATATCTATCTTATTTTTCGTGTATTTATTTACTTTCGAAAAACTCTTTACATGCGTTTTTGCTGTATCGTAATATTCACTTGTCAAGGCACCGTTTTTCCTAAAACCGCTGCGATTTCTTACTGAAAAACTCCTTCGATATTCGAAAAGCGAAGCTTCTTTATAAATATTTGCTTCTTTACTTTTCGTAAATTTCGCTCTTAATCGCTTACTCCGTTTTATTTTTCAACGGCTCCCCTGCGGTAATATCCCCTTTGTTTTTTCAAATTGCGGTGATTAAACAGAACGCGGATCGCTTCTTTTTCGCGTGCGGCGCGCACCTATAAATATCCAAAGTAAAACTTTACTTAAATTACGAGGCTTTAAATACCGTGCGCCGTATTTTATAATTATGAGATTTCCTAAATCCGTCCTATCCGATCCTTTTCATAAAACGACTGGGGTAACACATCTGTTCCGGTCGTCCTTAACCGTCCGCGTACGCCTTAGCCGGCGTAATCAAATACGGTTTTTGCCGTATAAATCAAGGGATTTTCCGCTCATACGGTCAAACATCGAATTTAAAGCTTTCATTTTTCTGTAAGCTGTGCGGAAAATCGATTTCCCGTAGTTCTCTGTTATAGCTTAAAACATGAAACTCGCTGTCAGCCGTATTTAATAATTAAAGCGCATGCTCCGTAACGAAGCTTACTGTCCGTTCGGCTCATGCGCGGTTACTGATAATCCTTAACGGTCCTCTCCGCAGGCGGGAGGAACATCTCGAATCAAACCGCGCAGAACCGAGTCTTGCTTTGCAGTCAAAAATCATGATATTTCCCTCCGATCTGTTTTAGTTTGAGAGAGTCGCCGCCGAAGCGGGGGATATGAACCTCTCTCTGACAGGTCTCCCTGTCTGCAACCTTATAGTAACATACTTTTAAACAAAAATCAAGAGGTTTTCTAAAATTTTTTATGAAAATGTTTGAATTTTTTATTTTTCGCCCCACTTTATTTTTATTTTATATAAATAAAATATGACAACGCGGATTTGCCGACAGAAACCGCCGATTGCATATTGCTGATGCATTGTTATTTTTCATAAACACTTAAATCTCATACTTGAAGATGACATCTTCCCTTACAAAAAAATGTTTGTGTTTTGGGATGATAAATTACTTCGACAAACAAAGAGATAACAAAAAAAGCCGTAATTCATAACAAATTCGATTATGAATTACGGTTTTTTTATATATTGTTTTCGTCCGGTTCTGTTATGCTTAATTCCTCCCAATCTTCCCGATTACCGCTCCGGCGAAGATAATAATGTCCGCCGTCAACAGCGCAGGCACCGCATGAACAGAATTTAAAATCGTGTACCCAAACGGATTCGATTACGTCCGAGCATTTTTTACAGCGTATTGCATTTTTTATAATCATAATCAATCATTTAGACTAATCCATAAAGCAGGTCGAACCCCACAATACTTATTAAAGGTGTCAGATCCATAATTATTTATTACCCCTGAAAAAGAAATAAATGATGCAAAATAATTGAAATATCCAGGGGTTCTTAGCCACCATGATCCGTATGTTATATTATCATACGTATAGTTGGATACTCCTTTTGAAATTGCATATGGAGTGACAATGCATTGTTTGTCGATGTCCTCTTTTAAATAAAAATTAACCTCCGATGTGCTTAAAATAAATACATTATCTTTTGTAACAGCTCCCGGATCAGTTGAATATAATGGGTTTTCATCGGCAGTTACAGCTGATTGTATAATCAGTTCTTGTTCATCTTTTGTAAATGCGTTATTATAAAAATCAGTATTTACCCATTCTCTTAAAGAACAGGTTGCCCATGTTTCTCCTTGCGAGATATGATCATTCATTTCTTTAAAGAACTCATTTTGTTCATATATGGTATATTTCCCAATTGTGTACGGAACGCAATCTAATATATATTTACTTACAACAAGAACCCTATCACTTTCTCTTTTTAAGACAATCCAATCTATATCCTCTTTCCCGTCTGTAATGTCATTATCTTGTTCATAGGTTCCGAATAAAAAAGTTGATCCCACATCAGCCCTTTTTCTTAATATTTTTTTATACTGAGGTTTTAAATTTTCTTGTTGAGTTTTGCTATCTTTAAAATCTATTTCGCCAAGCAACGAATAAGCCTCACAAATAGAGTCATCATCTTTATTTCTTATTAATTGAATGGCTCTATCGTACTTATTTTCGATAACCTCATCTTCCTTATCAAGAGAATATAATATGGAATAAGCTTCATCGTAGTTTTCTGAATCTATTAGTTTTGAAGCTTTAGTGTGTTTAAGAAAAGGTGATATTATTTTTGGAAACAAAAAAAATAGAACAGAAAGACAACAAATACATATTAATAAGATAATGATGATACGTATTTTATTCTTTTTATGATCCATGTTACGACTCCTATTTTTTATAATATGAGAATATTCTATCACATCAGAAAATTATTGTAAAGCGCTTTTTATACAGAAAAACGACCAATACATAAATGTGAGATTTACATTGAAAAAATTATTTGCGTTTTAGAATAATAAATTTTATCTGCAAACAAAAAAGATAACAAAAAAACCGTAATTCATAATTTAATTCGTCATGAATTACGGTTTTTTCTTATTATAAAATTAATCTGTATAGGGAATTTTAAAATAATCAAGATAAGTTTTAAATTTGTCTTGTGCGGAAAGACATGTATCAATAAGATATCCGCGTTCATCCGACCATTCTTTTAATCCTCTGTAATAGTACAGTTTCAAATTATCGTCGATAATAAACGGAACTATGTTGTTTTTCAAGCATTCCTTAAAAAGAATAAGCCTTCCTATTCTACCGTTGCCGTCTTGAAACGGGTGGATTCTCTCGAAATCGACATGAAATGCAATGATATCTTCTATTGATCGATGTTTTTCTTTATTGTACTGCTTTATCAGCTTTGAAATTTCAAAATGTACATTTTCAGGCGGTGTTGTTGCTCTGTCTGCAACTTCATTCGGAAATCTTTTGTAATCGCCGACTGCGAACCAATCTTTTCTGCTGTCGGCAGTTCCGGTCTTTAAAATGCTATGCAGTTCTTTAATTAGATTCTCACTTATCGGCATTTCGGCGCAGTCGATTATTTTATCAATACACCTGAAATGATTTGTTGTCTCAATAATATCGTCAACGTTAAGAGCTTCGTCGGTAACGCCTATTGTGTTAGTTTCATATATATATCGAGTCTGGTCATGTGTAAGCCGGCTGCCCTCTATATGGTTTGAATTGTACGTAAGCTCTATTTGAATTTTATGATAGATTCCGCCCTTTAGGCGCATTTCTTTTTGTTCCCGAATTATATTCAAAAGCTCATTTGTGTTCTTTTTTCTCTCGGGCTTTTTTGCTTCAATCGGAATTCTCCATGACTTACCCGAAAAAAATGCGCCGGGGACTCTGCCCGTATTACAGTAATTGCGTACCGTGCGTTCGGAAACGCCCCAGTTTTCTGCGGTTTGAGCGGTTGTAAGGTATTCTTTACTCATATTTCACCTAATGATTTTTATTTTATACGGCAAATTATATTATAATTATACCCCTTTATCGGCAATATTTCAACCGATTTTCTTCATAAATTTAAATAAATTATTGCCGTGTTAGACTATTTTACCAGCATAAGCATTGTTCCCGCGACGATAAGCATAAGTCCTATACCGCTCTTGACGGTCAGCTTTTCCTTAAACACGATTCGTGAAAAGGCTATCGTGCCGAGTATGCTCAATTTGTCTATCGCAACGACCGCTGCCGCCGAGCCGTCGCGCAGAGACTTATAATAGCACAGCCACGACGCGCCGGTCGCGAGTCCCGACAGGCAGATAAACAACAGCTCGTTTTTCGGGGCTTTCTTTATTTCTCCGCCCTTGCCCGTTACGAATACCATTACCCATGCCATGACGAGCACGACCGCCGTACGTATCGCAGTGCCGAGGTTTGATTCGACGCCGTCAATACCTATCTTGCCGAGAATCGACGTAAGCGAGGCGAACACCGCCGACAGAACGGCGTAAAGTATCCACGTCGGGCGTTTGTCCTTTTTTCTGTCGGAATCCGTTTCCTTTTTTTCAATCATCAGAAACGTTCCCGCGCCGATTAAAACAATGCACATGCCATTTAACAGCGTTATTTTGTCGTCTAAAAATATAAATGCGAGAATCAAGGTAAGAATTACGCTCGACTTGTCAATCGGCACGACTTTGTTGACTTCGCCTGACTGGAGCGCGCGAAAATAGCACAGCCATGACGCGCCTGTCGCGAGTCCCGACAGAATGAGGAATAGCCACGTTTTTGCGCCGATATCGCCTATCGAGCCGAGCGAGCCTGATATTGCCGCCGTTATTACCGCCATTATCAATACTACTATCGTACGTATCGCCGTAGCGACGGTCGAATCCGTTTTCTTAATTCCGCACTTTGCAAGAATTGACGTAAGAGATGCGAACAAAGCGGAAGCGAATGCAAATACAATCCACATAACAGTCATTCTTTTCTTATGTTATTTAATTAAACTGTACGATGTAAATTTAAAAAAATTACAAACCGACACAAAGTATCATAGAAACGGAACCGCCGAATCGTCAGCGGTTCCGTAAATTTTTATTTATATCTGCCAAGGAAAATCTTCAAGTTCATCAAGAAGCTGACCTACGGTCATGTCGGGATTTGCGATTCCCTTTTCGAGTGCGGAAATCATATTCTTGTGAAGAAGGTCGATATGCTCCGTCTTTATAAAATTCGAACGTCTCATATAGTAGAAGTCCGTTCCGCCGGTTTTCGGATTCGGAATCGCGAAAACGTAGAGAGGCATAACGTATCTGCCCATGCAGTATGCGGTGAAATCGAAGTCGATTCCAGATTCCTTAGCCGCGTACGTGACGGGGAGCCACGAGAACATAAGGCACGACGGTCCCTGCATTGCGCTCAGGTGCTGAATCTCCTGCTGAAGTCCTCTCGCCTCGAGATACGGAAAATTCATGTGACGGACGAGGCTGTTTCTGCACGCGCTTAACTTGTCGACAGCCTGCGCGAAGGTTTCCGTCTCCTCATGCGAGGTGCGAAGCTGTAACGGCTGTGCAAGACATCCGCCGACGCGCTTAGACGTAAGGGTCGCTCTGCGCGAACACATGAGCATGTTTAGAATGTCGGGCGCGCGGTAGTTTACCTTTGAAGCGTGCGCCCTCTCGCCGTAGAGGAACATTACCTCGGGCGGAATCATATGCTCCCTGCAGTAGGCGTAAATTTTTTCCGTAAGCTCCCTGCTTACTTCCTTTTTTATAACGTCTGCCTTGTCATGAATCGGGTCGTACACCGCGGGAACGGTGATATCTGGATCCTTTTTTCTCGCCTTGTCAAGAAGATCGTGTCCGTGAATTCCGGCATAGAAAAGTCTGCCGTTATCCTTCCAGTAGTGAATATACCAGTCCTTGTCCCTGCCGTGCTTTTTCTCGTTTGCAAGGTAGCTGAATTCGGTCTGAATATACTCTTCATACGAAGCGAGCGGTTCGGGCATGTCCGTACCGTTTTTCAAAGCTTTGTAAACGCCGAGCAGATCTGAGAAGAACAGCGTGCCTCCGATAGCGTCGGTTACTAAGTGGCTGACGTTCATATACATTCCCGTGCTGCCGTCGGGCAGGGTGAATATTACAAATCTGTAAGGAACGGATTTAAACAGCTTAACCGGCTTCTGGGCGTCCTTCTGAAAATACTCGTCTCTCAATACCGTGCTTCCGAAATGCATAACGGGGATATCCTCGGGTACGTATTCGGGCAGAAAGTATTGCTTTATCTGCTTGTCGGCTTTGACAAAACGGATTCTGAGCGCGTCGTTTCTCTTAATCTCCTCAACAAACGCCTTTTTTAGAATGTCGATATCGAGATTTTCCCTCACGGTTACGCACAGCGGAATCTGAACGACCTGCTTGTGAATACTGTATTTTAAAAGGAAGTACATCGTCTGCTGCGACGGGATTATGTCGTAAAGCTTGTACGGCATGTCTTTTCTCATAATACGACCGACCTTTCAGAGAATTATCAATCTATAATATTAAAATTACGGTGTTAAGCATGTGTTAAGAATTCGTAAATTCAAAATTAAATCAGCCGAGCTGCATGAATCCGACTTTCTTCATAACCTTGCGCATCGTTCTGTCCGCGATTCTCTGCGCCTTTTCGGCTCCCTTTTTCGCGGTTTCGAGAATGTACGCCTTGTCGGTTACGATTTTATTGAATTCCTCCTGTACGGGGCGGATTTCCTCTATGACTGCCTCGGCTGCCGCGTTCTTGAATTCGCCGTAGCCCTTACCGTCAAAGTCGCGGGTTATCTGCTCGATTGTAAGTCCCGTGCATGCCGAATAAATATCCATAAGATTGCTGACTCCGGGCTTGTCGGGCGAATAGTATACCTTTGCCTCGGAATCGGTGACCGCGCTCTTTATCTTCTTAACGATAACGTCGGGCGTATCTGTCATTAAAATAAACGACTTCGTATTGGTGTCGGATTTGCTCATCTTTTTCTCCGGCTCCTGAAGCGACATAACGCGCGCGCCCGCCTTGCCGATAAACGGCTCGGGAATCTTGAACACATTGCCGTAAATGCCGTTGAAGCGTTCCGCGATATCGCGGGTCAGCTCCATGTGCTGCTTCTGATCCTCTCCGATGGGAACGTAGTCCGCATTATAAAGGAGAATATCGGCCGCCATGAGCGTGGGATATGCGAAAAGTCCGACGTTTATATTGTCGGCGTGCTTTGCGGATTTATCCTTGAACTGCGTCATTCTCGAAGCCTCGCCGAACTGCGTGTAGCAGTTGAGAATCCAGCCTAAAAGAGCATGGTCGGGAACGTGAGACTGCATGAAAATTATATTCTTCTCCGGGTCAAGACCGAGGGCGAGAAGCAGGGCGAAAATCTCCGTCGAGCGTTTTCTCAAATCGGCGGGAGCCGTTCTGACAGTTATTGAGTGAAGATCCGCCGCGCCGAAAATGCAGTTATAATCCTTTGACATCTTATTCCAGTTTTTAAGCGCGCCGAGGTAGTTGCCGAGGGTAGGCGTACCTGTCGGCTGAATTAAACTTAATACCGTTTTTTCGCTTTCGGGAACAACGGCGGGGGACTGATTTTGATTATCCATATAAATTTATCCTTTCAATAGGAATCGGTGTAGGTTCTGATTACTGAATTTGCGGCTTCCTTTTTCGTTACGCGCATGTCCATAGCCTGTTTTTCGAGATACCTGTGAGCCTGCGGTTCGGTCATTTTAAGACACTCCATAAGCACGTTTTTGGCTCTCTCGACAAGCTTTACCTCGCTTAATTTCTCCTTAAGCTCCTCGTTCTGCGCTTCAAGCTTTTTATATCTCGAAATCATCGCGCACGCAAGGTCGAGACAGACGCCGAACGCGGAAACGTCAATAGGCTTTTTTGTTACGAGAACGCCGTATTTGCTGACCTTTGCGCTTAATTTGCGAACGATATTTTCATTTGCAACCATAATGACCGAGCATGTCTGCTCGGATGCTTTCTTTACCGCAAATTCCGCTCCGAAGTCGTCGGACAGCGGAGCGTTTACTATTATAAGGTCGTAACAGCCCGCCTCGCAAAGCATTTGTGCTTTCGAGACGGAATCCGCCGTCACGACGGGATAGTATTTTTCGTCGGAAATGAGCGAAGATATTGCGGCCGCACCTTTTTCGCTTGAGGAAACAAGAAGTACGTTACAGCGCATGAAAAAACCGCCTTTTTAATTAATACATCCGAACGTAAGCGTCTCTCTCGGCGCCGACGGAAACATACTTAACCTTGCATCCGACCTGTTTTTCAATGTATTCGATATATTTAAGAGCGTTCTCGGGCAGATCCTCTTTCGTTCTGCACTTTGAAACGTCGCACTTGAATCCGTCGAAATACTCGTAAACGGGCTTAGCCTTCATAAGAGCAACGCCTACGGGGAAGTCGTGAACGATCTCGCCGTCAACGTCATAAGCAACGCATACGGGGATCTTGTCAAGATATGAGAGAACGTCGAGTTTTGTAAGCGCAATGCACGTAGCTCCCTGTACAAGCGTGCCGTATTTTGAAGCTACAACGTCGAATCCGCCGACTCTTCTCGGTCTGCCGGTTGCCGCGCCGTATTCTCCGCCCGCTTTTCTTAACTCTTCTGCTTCGTCGCCGAACATCTCCGCGGTGAACGGTCCCTCGCCTACGCAGGTCGAGTACGCTTTCATGATGCCGATAACCTCGTCAAGATGAAGATTCGGAACGCCCGCGCCTATGGGAGCGTAAGCCGCAATCGTCGAGGACGCGGAGGTGTAGGGATAGATGCCGAAATCTATATCTCTGAGCGCGCCGAGCTGAGCCTCGAACATAATGTTCTTGCCCTGTCTGTTCATCTCGTTTAAATAAACGGTCGTGTCGCATACGTAGGGGACAAAAGGCTCCGCGTAAGTCATGAGCCAGTCGTACATTTCGTCGGCGGAAACAGGCTCGTGACCGTAGCCGTTCGCAACGGTGAGATTCTTCCACTCGACAATGGGCTCAAGCTTCTTTTTAAGAGCCTCCTTATCGAAAAGATCGCCCATTCTGATAGCTTTTTTCATGTATTTGTCGGAGTAAACGGGGGAAATGCCTCTTCTCGTCGAGCCGAATTTCGCGTCGCCGAGTCTGTCCTCCTCGAGACAGTCGAGAAGCTTGTGGTAAGGCATGCATATAACCGCCTTATCGCTTATCTTAAGATTGTCGGGGGTTACGGAAATACCCTTGTCCGTAATCGCCTTGATCTCCTTTGTCAGATGCTCAACGTCAATTACCATACCGTTGCCCATAACGTTAACGGTGGTGTCGCTGAGAATGCCCGAGGGGAGAAGATTGAGGATGAATTTGCCCTTGTCGTTTATAACGGTGTGACCGGCATTGTTACCGCCCTGGTAGCGGGCTACTACGTCGTAATCGGACGCGAAAAGGTCGACCATACGTCCCTTGCCCTCGTCGCCCCAGTTGATACCTACTATGGAAGTTAACATAACATACATCTCCAGTTAAATTATTCGTATACATTTTATATCATATATAAGAAAATTTAATTCTCAATCAGAATTATTGTATTTATTATCGGTTATTTTTCTAATTATTAGCCCTAACGCCTTATTTTTATAAACGAAAATGACGCGTTTCCTTATTTTTTTAATTGCTTATGACAAGCAGAGCGAATATTATAAAACTAAGGGGGCGCGGTATATGAATATTTTAAATATAAGAGACGGCTGCGCGGCTGTCATGATTTCGCGTTCGGAATTGGAGGAATTCGGCGTTACATACGATTCTCTCGATTATTCGTCCGACAAAACGAAGCTGATAGTCCGCTTTGCGCTCGAAAAGATAAACGAAAAAGCGGACGACCCGCGTTTTCTTGAACGCGGGATGACGATAGAGGCTCTGCCCGATTCGGACGGAGGGTGTATGCTTTTTTTTAATTTTACGAGGAATCCCGGCATGGCTCTTATTAAAAACGAGCCGGAATTCTACACGGCGGAGAGTTCGGATTTCGAAAACCTGTGCGCGTTCTGCGCTTCGGCGGAAAAGCTCAAGCTGTGTATAACCTCGTCGCTTTATAAAAAGAACGGGACGTACAGACTCGTGTTTTCTTCGTGCATACTTTCGCGTGACGGGACAGAGGATATTATATCGGAATTTGCGGATGTAAAGCCCGGGCGGGCGATGAACGAAACGTTCGAGTGCTGGGAGAAAGTGATAGGTGAAAACGCGGCGGAGACGCTGGCAAATGCCGGATTAAACAATAATTTACCGCGTTGCACGCAATAAATTATTGCAGTGAACAGCAGGCA
>OJAW01001688.1_pt1 | contig 12236 bp, 9 predicted proteins | sample 1589151 | NCBI WGS metagenome assembly OJAW01 (sample SAMN03283290) | human gut metagenome | biome: human-associated habitat; material: feces | host: Homo sapiens | place: Peru | collected 2012 | reverse complement strand
CTGTAGTAGATAAAGAAAACTTAGAAATAGTTAGAGACTTTGTATATAATGTAGGTAAAGAAATAGGTGCTATATTTGATACATTATGGACTCATGGAAATGAAGAAAGATTAGAGTATTTACTTGAAATAGAAAGTAAGAAACAGGACAATAAAAAAGAAACTTCTATTAAGGAAGTTGAAGATCTAGACTTTACATTTATAGATGTAGATAATGAAGAGATAAAGGATTTATTTTTGTTTAAAGGATTAGATGCTGAAATCACTGATTTTGCACTATGTACTGGGGGAATTTATGCAGATAATGATGGCGTTAATAATGGTTACTACTGGACAATAACTTATAAAAACTTATCCTCAAATTATGGCCCTATAGATAAATCGACTATTGTAGCGATTGATAGTGAAGGGGAGGAAATAGCAGTAGACATTAATAAAAACGCCTATAGTGCAAGGCCTCTTCTAATTAACGCATCAAGCTATGAAACAGTAAATAAATTTTTAGGTAATCATTATATAACAGATGATCACAAACCAGTAATTGAGTTTGGAGAATATCCTCAAGATGCTGTTTCACTTGGAATGCAAAACAAATTAAAAAAGTTATATAGAGAAAATAAACTAGAATTAACTGAAAATTACTATACAATTTATGATAATAAAAGCTATGATAAAACTTCTCCTAATTTAGAAGATTTAAATAAACAAATTACTTTTGAATATATTTATAATGGCAAAAAATATGTAAGAGTTAATGGGAATTTTGCTGATGGAGGAGCTACATTATCTAATGATAATAGCTATGAAGACGGAGAGGAAATTTGGATAGAAGTTAGGCCGATTGAATGGTATTTATATAAAAATAACGAAGGCCAATATTGCTTGCTAAGTTTAAAACTCTTATTTGCAGGAATACCTTTTGACATTAATGAAACTTATAATGGAGACTTTGAAAATACATTTATAAAGAAATTCATGGATGAAGAATTTTCTAAAGATATATTAAGAGGACAAACTCTTAAAAAAAATGATGTAAATATTAAAAAATTAAAAAAATAATAAAGTTATACCATAATACATTAAAATATGGTATAATTTTTCGTAGAAATGGAAGTGAAACTTATGAAAGTAGTAGTAGGTATGAGTGGAGGAGTAGACTCAGCAGTAAGTGCATATTTACTCGATAAAGAAGGATATGAAGTAATAGGCTTATTTATGAAAAACTGGGACTCTAATATCAATAATGACAAAGAAGGTATAACTGATGGTATTTGTCCTCAAGAACAAGACTTTAAAGATGCTAAAAGTGTATGTGATTATTTAGGTATTCCTCTTTATAGAGTTGATTTTATTAAAGAATATTGGGATACAGTTTTTACTTACTTTTTAGAAGAGTTAAAAAAAGGAAGAACACCAAACCCGGATATTATGTGTAATAAGTATATTAAATTTGATTTATTTAAAAAAGAAGCAAAAAAACTAGGAGCAGACTATATTGCAACAGGTCACTATGCTAGAATGGAAAACGGAAGACTCTTAAGAGGAGTAGACAGTAACAAAGACCAAACATACTTCCTAAGTCAAGTAAAACCTAGTGAATTTAAAGATGTTTTATTCCCCGTTGGTGGTCTTACTAAACCGGAAGTTAGGAAAATTGCTTTAGAAGCTGGTTTACCTGTTGCAGAAAAGAAAGACTCAACTGGTATATGTTTTATAGGTGAAAGACATTATCAAAAGTTTATCGCTAATTACTTAAAGGGCAAAGAAGGAGATATAGTTGATATAGATACTCTTAAAGTAATTGGAAAACATAAAGGCCTTATGAACTACACTATCGGGCAAAGAAGAAATGTTGGTTTATCAGGGGATGTAAAAAGACATTATGTATGTGGTAAAGATGTAGAAAAAAATATTCTTTATGTTGCATTTGGAGACGATAATAAATATTTATTAAGTAATGAAGCAGTTATTGAAGATATGAACTACATAAGTGACCTAAAACCAGCCTTCGCAACTTGTAAATTCAGATACCGTGGGGAAGATGTACCAATCAGCATAGAATATAACGGTAATGAAGTAACTTTAAAATACGAAAGTGCAAAAGCAGTAACTCCAGGACAAGCTTGTGTAATATATCTTGGAAGTGTAGTAATTGCAGGTGGTATAATAAAAGAAGTAAGAAAAGATGAAAATAAACTTTGGTACTTATAGTGCTCTTCGTTTGACTTTTTGTATAAAATATGGTATAATTTTGTCAGTTTGGGGGTTTATTTATGGTAAATGATAAAGCATTAGAATTTAATTCTAAAGTTATTAAAATTGAAAGATTAATTGATAATTTAAAGAGTATTGGAATAGATACTAATAAGTATGAAAATCAAGTAAAAGATATTAAGAGTGAACTTATTAAGTTAGATGTTACTTCTAACAAGTATTTTGGTATAGAAAATGATTATATAACTGCAATTAGTAAGCTTAATAAACTTGAGGCACATTTAAATGAATATATGGTTTATTTTAAAGCATATAGTTTTACTATGCATGTTAATGAGGATATTGAAAATATTGAAGAGAATAAGTTATCATTCTATATAGAGGAATTAATTAAACTTTTAAAAGGCATTAAAGCTTCTGGTACTTTAATCTATGATAAAGAAAAAGAAATAATAGAAAGTTTATATAAAGTAGCTTATTATTTATTACTTGAAGAAAACGAACATTTAACAGAGCATAAATTATTTAATTATGTTTCAGGAAGTGAAGTTGATTTATATTACTTAGATAGAATTTTATTAAATGATATTCAAAGTATTTCTAATAAAGAGGCACTTAAGAAAATAAATGGTGAAATACACTTAATTAACTTAAAAGGTAGTGAAGCTCATTATATTACAGAAGATATTTTAAGGAAAGTTATATATGCTAAATATGGGGATGATTTAAGAGATAAAACTACAGAAGAGCTTAATAAAATAGCAAATGAAATTAAAGATAATCTTACACAAATTAAATATAAAACTAAAAATATTGAAAATGAAATGACTAGAATTGAAAGTATTAAAGAGTCAATAAAAGAGTTTAAAATTGATCTTGCTAAGCAAATTGCTAGTATAAGTTTAAATTTTGGATTACTTACCTTTACTTTAGGAGTTGTTCCATTTATTTTTAGTAAATATCCTTCTCCTAGAACATATAAATATACTTATGACTTAGATGGGAATGTAATAGAAGAAGTTGATGAAGGATATCAAGCGGAACTAGATGACTACTATAAAGGAAAAGTAACAGTAAGGGAACCTTATACTTTAAAAAAAGGCGAATATAAGTATGATTATAAAGAATATACTTTTGCAGAAGATGAATTTGAAGCTGTTTTAAATGCTTTAAAAAATGGTAAAGAACTTGATTATGAAGAAAAAAGTGGCAAATATACTGCTCTTGAAGCTGCAAGTGCACCAGAGGAAACAGTTACTACTATTGAAGTAAGAAAGCAAGATAAAGACGATACTATAAGTGTACTAGAAAGAGATACGGGAAGCTCAATAGCCATATCTGTCTTTACTGGATTGCTTATTACAGGAATAATTTATATACCATTCGTAACTGTAGATGAATTTAAATTTGCTTTATGTGAAAAGATACCTGATTTAAAAGATTTAATTGAAGACTTTATTGAGTCAAAAGATGTTAAAAGATTAAAAGAAAAGAAACTTGATGTTGCTCTTATGAATGCTGAACTTATGAAATTAGTGCAAAATGATGAAAAGCTTAGAGAAAGATTTATGAGAATTTATAAAGCTAATGAAAGCTTATTTGTAGAGAACAAAGAAATATTTGAAAAACTTATAAATGAAGTAAAAGAAGGCGGTCAAACATTAGCTTTGAAATAGAGTAGGGATAGTAAATTTATTTACCTACTCTTTTAATTTCCTTTATTTTTTATTTACTTTACACTTGACACACTCTTGTAAAGTGTTGTACAATGGTAATACATGATAGAAGGAGAGAATTACATGAAAAATTTAAATGAATTATTACAAGAATTAGGAATATCTAAAGTTAAATTAGCAAAATATTTAGGAGTATCTAGACAAATGATTTATAATTATTTAGAACTAGAGAGTTTAAATAAATGGCCAAAAGAAAAGAAACTATTACTTTTTAAATTATTAGATTTACAAGACGGAAGCGATGAGTCTATTGCTAAAGTAAAAGTAACTGCTGAGTATTTAGAGAATGTTGAAACAAGATTAAATCAAGGTACTAAATCAAGTGATGATGGATCATACTTTAATTTAAAAGATTTAAATAAAGATGAACAGGTACTTGTAAATGACTTAATTAATTTAATTAAAGAAAAGTTTACAGAAGAGAAGAATAAAAATACTTACTATGAATTTTTATATCTATACCACGTACTTCAAAGTATAGACTCTATACCTGAGATTAAATATATACTTGCTTATTTATCTAAAACTACTGGATTTAGTGATCCTATGGAATTCAAGTTTGATGAGACTGCTCAGTTTATTTTAGAAAGTATTATATTTACTGCTATGAATTTATATAATAATGGAGGGGCTACTAAGAGTAAATTAATAGCTTCTCATGAAAGATTTGTTAAAGAAATAGAGAATACTAAAGAAGAAGTTTTAAGTAGAACACAGCAACTAACTACAGTTAAATTACAGGCTTTAAGAGAACTTGGATATGATAAAATAACTACTGAAAATGCTCAAGAAGTTATAAATAAGATTGCTGAAATACAAACAAGAAAAGTAGTAATAGGGGATAAGCAAAACTAGATTAGCTAATACTAATCTTTTTTAATCGATAATACGTGTAGTGAAAAAAATGATAAACACCAATAACATATATGTTTATATTAGAACAAATATTTTCAAAAAACAACATATTTGGAAAACATTCATAAATATGTAAAAACTATTAATAAATAAAAAGATAAATGGAGAAGGATAGACTATAGATAAGAATATAAAATGATTATTTATTAATTCTTTCTTACGAATAGAACTTAACATAATATATATTATCGGAACCTTAATAAATAGAGAAAGTTAGAACAAAATTAGGTTAATTATTACTAATATTAAGCCTGATATTAATCCAATATAACTTTCTATCTTTTTATTATATGAATTAACTTCTGGTAACATTTCATCTATAGATAATGTTATCATTATGCCAGCTACAATTATTAAAACCATAGCTACTAATGCATCATTAATAAAATTCTTAAGACATATATATGCTAAAAGCGCTCCTACTGGCTCTGCTAAGCCTGAAATAAACGAATATAGTACTCCCCTCTTTTTATTTCCCGTAGCGTAGTAGATAGGAACACTTATTGAAATTCCTTCTGGAATGTTATGAAGCATTATTGCTATGCCTAAACTTATTCCTGATGATAAATCATTAAAACTAGCCATAAATGTAGCTATACCTTCTGGAAAATTATGTAAGGCTAAAGCGACCATACTAAGTACCCCTACTCTATAAAGATTTCCTTTATTTTGTAGTAGGGCAAGTTTTTTACTAGTTTTAGTAACTAAGAATTTACCTAACAAAAATAATAGTAAACTTATTAATAAACCTATTAATAGGCCATATTTATTTGAAAGAGTAATAAAACCTTCTGGAAGTAGTTCAAATACACTTAAAGAGATCATAACACTTAAACTGAAACTTAATGCAAATGTTATGAATTTATCTTTATCTTTTATTTTAAAATAAACTATTAATCCTCCAAGTAAAGTACTTAAACCAGCAAATGAAGATATTATTAAAGAATATATAGCATTTTTTTCCACCCTACTCACCTTTATTTAATAATACTCAAATAGGTTATCAAATATTATTAAAAGTGACAATTATTACCACTCAAATGTATGAATTAATTAATGACTATTGTAAATAATACTAACAGGTGGTGATTAAGATGGCAAGAAATACTTCAAGAAACAGCGCTAGAAATACAAGTAGAAATAGTGCTAAAAGAACAACTTCAAGAAACAGTGCTAGAAATAATGCTAGAAATACTTCTAGAAATTCAAGATGTAAATAGTATGAAAAAGGAGACAGTCTGTAGTCTCCTTTTTATTTTAAATATTTTAGATAACTCTCCCCTAGCCCTAAATTATTTTCTATATTAAAGTTATCTAGTATAGTTGCACCTATACAAGCAAATGTATTTTTAACTGGTAATACTCCTTTATATTTAAAACTTTTTGAATAGAATATTATTGGTACATTTTCTCTTGTATGATCTGTTCCTCTATAAGTAGGATCATTACCATGATCTGCTGTAAATATTACCAAGTCATCATCATTTAATCTATTTAAGAATGGTGGTAAGTATTTATCTAGTTCTTCTAAACACTTTAAATATCCATCTTTATCTCTTCTATGACCATATTTACTATCAAAATCATTTAAATTAAGGAAAAGTAAACCATTAAAATCACTTCTAGCAAAGTCATTTAATTTAAGTATTCCATCCATGTTATTTTTAGTTTTAATTCCGTTTGTAATACCAGTATCAGCAAATATATCTTTTATTTTACCGAGCGCTATTACATCTAGACCTTTATCATAAAGATAAGTCATTACATTTGCTGGTGGCACCTGTGTAAAGTCTTTTCTTCTAGGAGTGCGCACAAATTCTCCAGGTTTACCAACAAATGGTCTTGCTATTACTCTTCCTACTTTATATTCTTCTCTAAATACAATTTTACTTATTTTTTCGCATATATCGTATAATTCTTCTACTGGAATAATATCTTCATGTGCTGCAACTTGAAGTACTGAGTCTGCACTTGTATATACTATTAATGCACCTGTTTTCATATGCATTTCTCCAAGTTGTTTTATAATTTCGGTTCCAGATATTGCTATATTTCCTATAACTTCTCTTCCTGTTATTCTCTGTATTTCACTTATTAGAAGTATTGGAAAACCATCAGGATAAGTCATAAAGGGTTTATCTAGTACTATTCCCATCATTTCATAATGACCATTTAAAGTATCTTTTGCTTTATTCATGGGTTCAATTTTACTATGATATCCAAATTTATATTTGTTTTCATTTTTTACTAAACTAGTTAAACCTAATTTTTCAAATACTGGTAAATGATATCCTTCATGATCTAAAATATGGCCTAAGGTTGAGGAACCAACATCATTAAATTTATCAGCATCTTTAGCCTCTCCTACTCCTAAACTATCCATTACAATTAAAAATATTCTTTTATACATAAATCTCTCTCCTAACTTCTAGGGAAATAACTATCATAGTTTTCCCTTAATACTTTATTTACTACTGTAGTATATATATTTGTAGTACTTATATTTTCATGCCCTAGCATTTCTTGTATACTTCTTATGTCTGCTCCTCCTTCAAGTAAGTGTGTTGCAAATGAATGCCTTAATGTATGAGGAGTTAATTCTTTTTCTATTCCTGTTTCTCTTCTTATGTTCTCTAGTATGAAATTAAAACCTTGCCTAGTTATAGGTTTCCCATGATTATTTAAAAATATTTCATTATAATTATTTTTATTTAGAAGTTTTTTTCTATAATCATTAATATATATTTTTAAATAATAAGAAGCTATTTCTCCTAAAGGTACAATTCTATCTTTTTTACCTTTACCTTTTACTCTTACTATAGAATTCTCAAAGTCAATATTGGAGTACTCTAATTTAACTAATTCACTTACTCTTAAACCTGTTCCATAAATAACTTCAAGCATTGCTTTATTTCTATAATCAAAAGCTGTATTTAATTTAATATTTAGTAGTTTATCTACTTCTTCTGTACTCAGATACTTAGGTAAGGTTTTCTTAACCTTTAAAATACTAATATCTTCTAATGGATTAATACTTATATAGTTCATATCAGCTAAATAAGAATAAAAACTTTTCAAGGAACTTATATGTCTATTTATACTTTTTTCATTTAAGTTTCCTCTTAAAAAAGATATATAATTTAGAATGTCTTCTTTAGTCGTAATTCTAACATCATTATTAAACCACTTTAAAAACGACATTAAGTCCAGTAAGTAAGACTCAACTGTGTTATCTCCTAGTTTCTTTTCAGTTTTTAAAAACAATTCATATTCTTCTATATCTTTCATACTAATATTATCTCATAAAATAATAATAAAAGGTAGATAAATCTACCTTTTATTTACATACTTATTACATTTCTATTTCATATGGATTTAAAATACTACCATCTCCACTTTTCCATACGTTATCTCCTTTTATAGAGATAACTGGTCTTACGTAATATGAATCAAAAGTGTAATCACTCAATCTCCCGTCTTCAAAGTTAAACAATGAATCTGTTTTGGAACCATCAGCAGTTAACACTCCACCAACAGTTAACACTCCAACAGCAGGGCTATAAGGGTCTGCAATACTTCCGATAGCTCCAGGAGTCATTGTATAGAATTTTTTTGCATCTGTTAGTTCAAGAAACTCACCTGAATTATGGGCGCCATTTATAATAAAAGTTTTTGCCAAGCCACCAGTATGCTCGTCTTCAGTACCTGCTAAAAGCACCTCATCTGATGTTAAAAGACCAACAGGATAATTTAGCGTATTGTTTCCATAAATACTTTTAGTAGTTGTAAAAGCATCATTTAACCTATCACAATTATATGAAGGTAGTAATTCAAAAAGTCTTTCCCGTGCAATTCCGGTGTCGCCAGAGTCAGTAACCTGTCTATCATTACAATACACTGCATTATTACTAATAAATTTACTGTAGTTATTATCCAGATATTTTTTATACCATTCTTCTAAATATAATTTAATAGTGCTATCATTTTCGTTAGAGTCTAGATCCAAAACGTCTCCAACTTTATACATATAGCCAACGTAGGTAAGTAAATGAATTTTATCATTAGCTGTTTTTAAAACATTATACGGTGCGCTGCCAATCATTTTAGAATTATAAATAGGTGTTGTCTGATCTAATGTAGTGACATTGAATGTATATAATAAACGTATACTTCTATCGTAATTAGTTCTAATGATTTTCCAATAAATCGCATCACCCTTACTTGCAATTTTCTCGCAATTTGTTACATTACTATCTGTTGGACAACTTTCAGCCAGATGATATTCATTTGTAGATGCAATTTCATAAGATACAACATCCGTATCATATGTTCCGAATTTGACCCAGTTATTGAGTGGGTTACCTGCAAAAAAATATACTTTCTTTGGAGTGTTTCCTATAATGCTTTCTGTATTTGAAAATATTTTACCTTTATTTATACCAGTATAAATTAATGAATTATATCTTTCACTCTCATCAGCAATAGAATACATGTTAGATTTATCAACCACTGTCGGATTATCTGCTAGTATCTTTTCGTAAATAGTTGGTTTGTATAACTCTACTTTATATGGTTTAGTTTGAGATCCATCTCCGCTTATCCAAAGTAAGTCCCCTTTTATTGAAATAACTGGCCTTACTGCATATTGTTCATATGCAGGCGCATCAACAATATTGCTTGGGTAATTTTCATTATTTAATATATGATATAAGTACGGATAGGTTTCATATCTATTCGGAGTCATTAACCACCATCTATATGTTGATATAAAGTCATTTTCGGCATTTAAAGATATCCAAGACACTCCTTTTTCACTCTCATTAATTGCGCCTGCATACATTGCTTCATCTGCTGTCATTAGTCCTATTGGATATTTTAAATTTGATTTTTTATTACTAACTGCAAATTTATCAGAATTATTGTTTTTGCAATCATATGTTGGTTCTCCATATTTTATTCTATCATCTGCTGTAAAATCAAATATTTCATTTAAACCATAAGTACCATTTCCTATTTCTCTATCATTACAGTACACCGCTGTTGTGCTTAAATAATCTTGATAATTAATAAGAGGGTCTTCTTTAAAATTAGTGGAATAATATTCTTTTTGAAAAGAACCATTAACAATAGTTGTGATGCCTTTATACCAATTGTCTATATATTGTTTTATCAAACTTGAGTTAGTGTTGCTCATATCAAGTTCTGTATTATTACTATTTCCATACATATAACCCACATGCATTGGGTTATATGCGTCTTCAGGAGAGTTAAAAGCACTAACACCAATAAAACCATAGGACGTATACATGTCATCTCCTACATATAAAAGTCTTATACTTCCATCTGCATTTGTTCTTATTATTCTCCAGTAGTATCCCGCAAAATAAATCCAGTTATCAGTGTCGTTCCCTGCAAAGTAGTAAACTGTTCCATCAAGTTTGCTAGAAATAGTTTCCGTAGCAGTAAATAGTGTGCCAAATACTTTTTCGTCTATCGGCTTTGTAAAATCTTCTCTCTTACTTCTGATCGGATGGTCTGCTAAAAGTTTAGTATAGATTGTAGGCAAAAAATCGATTGTACAATAGTCCGGCATTTGTATGTCAGATAATTCTATAGAATTTTCATATTTATCAAATGATATTTTTGTACCATTTTTACAGTAAACTTTATTCACTACATTATTATTGAGCAAGTAGTCATATGATAGTTCTGTTTTTTCCCCATCTACTGTATAAGCTTGTATTCCCTCGGGTTTTTCTAATATTTTATTTATTTTACTAATTTCACTTATTTTAGCTTTACTTAATTCTGCCCTACTGGTGTTTAAAATTAAGATTAAACTTAATGTTAAAATTATAAATAATAAAATTATTAAAACTTTTATCTTCAAAGATATTTTCTTCATACTTTCCCTACTTTCTATTCAATTATATTCCAATTTGGAATAAATGTCAATATTCCCTTTTGGAATATGTTATCTTGATTGTAGTGAGGAATTATGAATAGATTAAAAGATTTAAGAGAAGAAAAAGATTTAACGCAAAGTGAAGTTGCTAAAGAGTTAGGTTTAGGCCAAGCGGGTTATTCAAAGTATGAAAATGAAAAGAATAATGTCCCAGTAGAAGTTTTACGTAAACTTGCAAAATTCTATGATACTAGTATAGACTATCTACTCTATTTAACTGATACTAGGAAAGCTTACCCTAAAAGTAAAATAGAAGAAATTGATGCTTTAAAATAGTTTTTATGATAAAATATTACTGGTGGTATAAATGGAAACACTTGCAAATAAATTAAGACCTAATAAACTATCTGATATTGTAGGACAATCTCATTTAGTTGGTAAAAATAAGATATTAAATAATTTAGTTAAAAATAATAAAATATTTAATATGATTTTTTATGGTAAAAGCGGTATAGGTAAAACTACTATTGCTTTAGCTCTTATGAATGAACTCAATTCTAATTATAGACTTTTAAATGCTACAATTAATAGTAAAAAAGATTTCGAAGTGGTTTTTGAAGAAAGTAAAATTTATGATAATCTTGTTTTAATAGTTGACGAAATTCATAGAATGAATAAAGATAAGCAAGATCTACTTTTATCTTTCATTGAAAGTGGGCAAATTACTTTAATAGGGCTTACCAGTTCTAACCCATATCATTCTATTAATCCAGCTATTAGAAGTAGATGCCAATTAATTGAATTAAAAGAATTAACTGAAGAAGATATTTTTAAAGCTTTAGATAAAGTTAAAACTGTATATGAAGATATTAATTTAACAAATGAGATAAAACGCTATGTTGCTAAGTTAAGTGCTGGTGATTTAAGATTTGCCTATAATTTAATAGAATTTTGTTATAATAGTTTTGGAAATAAATTTACTATAGAAAATATTAATGAGATAAGCCCAAGAGCAAATATTTTTTCCGACAAGAATGAAGATGGGTATTATGATGTTATTAGTGCTTTTCAAAAAAGTATAAGAGGAAGTGATGTGGACGCTAGTGTACACTATTTAGTTAGGCTTATAGATACAGGAGACTTTGATATTCTTTATAGAAGGATGCTTGTTATCGCTTATGAAGATATTGGTCTTGCTAACCCTACTTTGCAAACTAAAGTATTAACTGCAATAGAAAGTGCTGAAAGGCTTGGACTCCCAGAACTATATAAACCTCTTACACAAGTTGTTATTGAAATGGCACTTAGTCCAAAAAGCAACACAGTTGAACAAACTTATAATGCAGCAATTAATGATTTAAAAAGAAATAATGTAGGTAGAGTTCCAGAACATATTAGAACAACTAGTCCTAATTATAAATATCCTCATAATTATAAAAATCATTATGTAAAACAACAGTATTTACC
>OJAW01001686.1_pt1 | contig 12261 bp, 14 predicted proteins | sample 1589151 | NCBI WGS metagenome assembly OJAW01 (sample SAMN03283290) | human gut metagenome | biome: human-associated habitat; material: feces | host: Homo sapiens | place: Peru | collected 2012 | reverse complement strand
CCGCAATTATCTGGTTAGCCGTCAGGCATTCCGTTGCTATGCCCATTTCATACATAACATTGGCATTGGGCAACAGCTTATCCTTCCCATTTACAACGCCAACGGGTGTAACATCCCCTATGAAGATGTCACATTGTTGTATCTTCATCCTCACGGCATCCTCTATGCTCACAAAACCCAGGCCTCCACCGCCTTCTGTCATCTCAATGGAGATACGCTCTTTCTTCAGTGCTGCAATGGCTGTCTTTATGCCTTTTCTGATAATCGACCTCGCCTCGCTGTCGTCTGACTGCCATGAATAGAAAATCTTATATTGTGGTATCATCTTTTATTATATGTTCATCAATCATGAAACACAGGGACAGGTTTCTGTTTCATCACATACGAAATATCATACTTTTCCCGATTCCGGTCAATCTCTCCAATTGGCGAAGTGATGCTCTCATACCCTTCAATTCAATCAAAACCGACCGTATTGTTTCTTCAGGCAATTGCAGAAAGGCTCTGCTATTCGTTACACCTGTCTTTTCTTTTATCAGTAATCCTTCACTTCACTCACCATTCCTGCCATCACCGGATTCTGGTGTATATATCTCAAAAGATTCAAGAAATAAGCCATATCGTTTACCGTCTCACTCTTAAACCGCTTGCAAAAAAGATGACCGTCTCTTGAATACTTATGATTATAATAGTAAACATAAGAGGAAGCAATCCTTTTTATGGCCATCCCAATCGTATCCTCGCGTTCACGAATGAGCAGATGGATATGATTCGATATCAGGCAGTAAGCATATAATATATAGTTACGTCCTAATGACGAGCCATCAGGATCATATGACCGAGCCATCATGTCCAAGGTATTGAGAAACTGGTAATAGTCCTCATGCTCCTCAAAAATGTTTTCATGATTTATACCACGCATCATCACGTGATATATCCCCGTTCTTGAAGGTTGTCTGGATTGCCTTGCCATTAACTCGATATTACGTTTTCCATTTTATCTGAAACAGGAACATGTCCCCCTGTTTCCCAATAACTCTGAGATTACGCATGAAATCTTATAGATATAGTCTGCTAAAGAATTATCATTCGACTTTTCTATTAACAATATTCCATCCTCATACAAACACTTGAACTTGTCAGATAAAGAAACCTTTTGATGGTGAATATTGCGAAACTTTTCTATGTAGCAATAAATAAGTTTCATTGGCTATTATAATTTATATTGGACTGTTTCACAGTATCTACACTTCCTCCCCTGCAAACTTTACTTTTCTACCAAGCACGGTAGCGAATATCATTTCGATATCCTTCCAGAAGGAGTAATGGCGATAGTAATAGCAGTTAAGGCGAACCTTATCAGGATATATCACCTTGTCATTATACTCAGTAGCTATCTCCTGCATAGGGCGAGTATCACCCTCAGCCTGTTTCTTTGTCACATACTCAGAAATCATTTCATCCTCTAGGCGATATTTCAAGGTAGCAGGGCCAGTGATGCCAGGACGAAGTTTCAGTACATCCCTGTCGTCACCTTCAAGTTTATCAGCATAACCAGGAACATCAGGACGAGGTCCCACGAAACTCATGTTACCAATCAACACGTCCCAAAGTTCTGGCAACTCGTCTATTTTATAATGGCGGAGCTTCGCACCAAATGGAGTGATTCTACTATCACCCGCTACCGATACCGATGAACCATTATGGCTCACCACCATCGAGCGGAACTTATGACACTTGAACAACTTACCACCCTTTCCCACTCTCTTCTGAACAAAGAAAGCCGAACCTCCCGGCATCTTCTTATGAATAAGAAAAGCCACAAGCGGAAATATCCACCATATCAAAAGCAAGCCGCAAAGGGATGCTACTATATCAAATAATCTTTTGAAAAACATATGATTCTTATCTAAATACCTTATAAGCTATCTTCTTCACCCATGGTGGTGAAACCAACATACAGAACATCATGTAACCAAATATAGTTGCTCCTAAGCCATAACCCAGGGTCTTGTTGATAATCTTACGATCATGCAACTGCTTCTTTGCAAACACCCAACCATTACGTCTCTTTTTGAAAAGAGAATTGGTAAAGCGGAATCTCAAAACAACATCCTGCAAATTGGCATGTTTAGTACCTTTACTCATGCCATCCAACCAAAGCATGGTATCCTGGTTCTGGCGATATTCAGGACGATATTTACAACCAGCTTTCTCGAAGAAGCTTTTTCTAAACAGAACTGCAGGATGGGCATGAGGATTTCTACGGGAGAAGAAATCATAGCATTCCTTCGGTCCTTCCGGATAAACAATAGTCTTTCCTCTGCTATTGCTATTCTCATCTATCTCCTCTATAGCTCCACCAACAACATCAATATCTGGATTTGTCTGCAAAAAAGCCATTTGTTTCTCTATACGGTTTGGCATGGAAATATCATCCGCATCCATACGGGCAATATACTCATATCCAGCTTTAAAGCAAATATCCAGCAAGTCATTTAGAACTATTGCGAGACCACGGTTTTCCATAAACCATTCTACACTAATGCGTTCATCCTTTTCATACTCTTGCAAGCAAGCCTTTAAATCCTCCCCAACAGGCCCATCCACCCCAACATAAAGGTGGATATTCCCATAAGTTTGATTCAAAATACTATCAAAGGACAATTTAATATAAGGAACCTTATCGTTCTTATATACAGGTAAAATTACAGCTATTTTTTCCATATCTAGTTATATTATATTTCAATCCATTTGCGACATACAAAATATTCATTTCCTACATCTCCCTTTGGACAGATCACAATACTTTCTTCAGTATTCTTACGTAACCAATTACCCCACCAGCTAAATGTACTTGGAGACATAATACCATGCTCACATGCAGAAATCGATAACAGATCAAGTAAGGCTGCATTACTTCCAGAGTTTTCTACAAAGATTATACGATTGTAAAGAGACGCAAAATTCTCCTTACACCAGTTAATATCATCTGAGAAGAAACAAAATGTAGGTGATTCCAATTTTTCAATCATCAACTCCATAGCCTCCTTATAATATTTCATATTACCTATAACATTTGCCTCACCTAAAGACTTTTGATTAATTGAATTAAGATAATCACCTCTACGAATATGAACAGCCACACATTTATGTGAACCTGTACTTTTTTTCCATTGTTCAACCTTATTTGCTATCTCTTCAGTTGGAGAAAATTCATGGCACAATTCTTCACGAAAGTCTTCAAAATACTTATCGGTTTGCCAATATCCATCATAAAAATTTAGTTCATTGTTTGAATAAGGAACTGTAGAATAATACTTGTGATAATTCTCAACAACCATATTCTTACTCAAAAAATGGAAATGACATCCTCCATGGTAACGGATAATATGATTGATATATTTGTTTTCGAAAGGCTTAACCCAAGAAGGTCTTTTGATAAACTGCATGTTTGAAAGATTTGGGAATACTTCTTTTCCTATAACCTTTCTTTTACCTACATGCCCCGGTTGATTCTCATAGAAATCAACATCAAATGCTAAATCATCATTATATTTTTTTGCGATAGCATAGCCAAATGCATACTGAAACATCTGGTTACACATACCACCCCATAATTTAACTATAATCATAATCACCAATTTATTTATTCAACGGTTTTATCGGCTTGGCAGGAACACCCCCATAAAGCCAACCTTCTTTATCTAAATCTTTTGTAACCACAGAACCTGCTGCAACAATTATTTTGGGAGCTATTGTTATTCCTGGAGTTACAGTTACGTTGGCACAAAGCCAAACACCATCACTTATTGCTACCGGTGCGACTAAATGCTTTCTGTTTTTACAATTGCAAGTATCCGGATAATCCTTACTGTCCAATCCGGAAGTTAAAATTGTGACACCATAACTGATAGTCACATAGTTACCTAATTTTACCCCCCCCCACACTCTGGATATAACATTTATCATTGAGAGATACATGCTTACCTAAATGAAAGTTTTTTGGATTACCTATTGTTGGAATTCCATTAATCTGCACATTCTTTCCCCACAGGAAAGGATGAGAATAATAATAAGCTAAGCGCTTTATTTTATTGAAAATTCTTTTTATCATAATCGTTAACTATTTACATTTCATATACTTTCTTCCCTTCATCGATAACCAAACTATTCCTATCGGATTCCAAAGGACATCCATAGGATAATGTTTGAATAATCTTAGACTATGTATAAGCCACTTAACAACAAGAGAAACATTGCTTTCATTTTCTACATGCTTAATCCTCTTATCATAATGACCAAAATTACCTGCTCGTAAGATTTCATCAAGTAGAAATCTACCTTCTTTTTCGGATGGCTCACATAACATACATTCATGCTTCATACCAAAGACCTCTCCTAGCACCCACATTGAGGCATTGGCAAACTTCCCCAAGCCTAACCATCTCACCGTCTTAAATAATTCTTCTTTATTATCTACAGACTTCACTGCGAAATACAGATCTAGCATCTGGCGCAAGCCAACACCCTCAACAAGAAGATGCCAATAGATATGATGCAATACATGAAGCACAGTGAAATTCTTAATTGGAATCACCAAACCACTATCTACAACAGGCGCACTATCCGAAGTAAGAAACTTACTTGCAAGTTTTTGAAGTCTGAAATTTCTAAAAAGATTTCTACTTATCCATGGACGATAATGCACCTCAACCTCGGTATCTTTAAAGAAATCAAAATGAGTATGCATATAGTCACAATGGTTTAGAGGATGATGATGGCTGATATACTTCAATATTGAATTAGGTTCACCAATGACCCAAATATCAATATCACCAGACTGTCTTAATCCCCTTAGTGGAGCATCATAGAATGTTTCGATGCCCTGGCCTTTTAAAATATAAGAACCAAAGCCTGCATTTTGAAAAGTCTTCTGAATCACCACACATTGTTTTGACATCAATTCATTCCTCTGCATGATTCTACTCGCAACACCTAACCACTTTAAGTACAAAGAAGCAGGTATTGTTTCAAGTCCTTGCGCCTGTTGATACTGACGAACCCTCCGAACTCCGGCAAAACAGATACCAAGTAAACTTTGTCGCCTTGCCTCATTATAAAGAGTTTCCCATTCTTCAGGAGAGGGATTAAAAGCAGCAAAATCTGTAGTACCGATAGCTATCTTGATAAGATCTGTAAAAAGTTTATTTGATGACATATAAAACAACTCAATTACTTTAAAATAGATACCTCTATCGTCGAAAATCTTATCGTTTCCCATTCAAAATCTTCCATACTGGGGAAAGATAACGTTCAAGGAACATTGCCAGAATAACGCATAAGACATAAGTAAGAAAGATAACTACAAAGAACTGGAATAATTCACTTCCATAGAATGTAGGAATCAACTTGCTATATACTAATGTTACAAGTGTTATAATTGGAGCATGCATACAATAGACAAAGAAAGAGTATTGCATCCATTTTTTGACTTTAATATTTAAATTCATTATACTGATAATCACATAACTAAATGCTAAAGGCGAAGCTAATCTGAATAAAGTAAATTCAAAACTATATATTGCATTTCCCTTTTCTGAACCATTTGGTAAGAACCAAGCTGCCAAACAATAAATGACAAATAATAACAGCATTAAATATCTAGAAGATGCTCGCTCAAATATATCACACACTCTACTTATTCTATTTTCGGTAAGAGAAGCTCCCATGAGATAAACAGGCATCCAATACATAAAACTTCTATATCCAACTATACCTGATGTTGACAGAATAATTAAAGCTATAGAAACCACTACGCTCAGCCAGAGGTGTCGTTTTATTCTATAAATCACAGGAGCTAGAAATGAGAAGAATATTAATTCACGGATAAACCATAAAGGCATTGTATCTGCATTCCAAATGGATAGAAGATAGTCCCCTATACCCCCCCATTTCTGCCACTAAATACCATAGCTTTAATATAGCCGATAGTATTAAAGATAATGTAAGGAACAACTAAAGACCAAAACCTTCTCTTCATTTTTGATATATATTTCTCCTTACTGCCATCAAATGTTCGGTAAAACAAGAATGCAGACAGAAAGAAGAAAATAGGAACTGCACACTCTGAGGCTGTATTAAAATAACGCTCTATTGCTATAATAACTCCATAATCCCTAGGATTATAACTTCCAAGAAATTCAATATTTCGATTATAGCTATGATGACATATTATCAACAATGAAAAGAAAGAATTTAAAACAGGAAGAGAATGCAGCAAACTTGCTCCCTCAATTGTTTTATTTGTATTTTGAATATGCATATAAATTTTTCTTTATCAAAAAATAAGATCCTAAACTGTATATCAAAAGCCCCGTAAATAATCTAACAACAACACATAATAATGTTGATGACATTTTTATATTTGATATAGTTACATACATCAATAAGCCCAAAATAAGATATGGTAAAGTTTTCACTAACGGATTAACTAATTTCATATCTCTATTAGCAGCTATACTTTGAAAAATACAGACTGAGAATTCAGCTATTAAAGTACTAAAAGCTGCACCTATTGCTCCATATATTGGAATCAAAATCAAGTTACTTATTATATTGATTACAGCACCAACAGTAACAGACATACAAAAAAGCATATCTTTCTTATAAGGCAACAAATACTGAGTTCTTACAACATTTGCCCAACTAACAAAAATCATACATGGACATAATACAAGAAGTACTTTAATAGATTCTACAAATGATATTCCATAAAAAATTGGTATAAAAACATCAGAAATACCAGCTAACCCAAAACACATGCCTGCAGAGAGAAATATCACTAAATTAAAACTCAAATAATTATATTTCCTTATATTATTGCCATCATCAGAATTCAACATATTACTAATACGAGGTAACATAACCGTTCCTATAGCACTTATGAACCCCATCGGGATATTAGTTAGTTTCTCTGCTGCATCAAAAATTCCAACAGCATCAACATTAATCATGCTACCTAACATTATCTTATCAATATATTTATAAACATTAATAGCTATAACAGGGATAAAAAGGAGAAGCAATGGCTTTAAATGCAAAAGTATTTCACCTTTTGTTATTTTTGTCTTACCAACATACTTATGTAGCAGCAACCAATATGCTACATTATTAAATAATGTCCCTATTGCAACTATAAATGTATATAGCCATACATCAGCAGCAGTTTTTACTAATAGAAAAATGAATATCGTTGTTAATACTTTATTTATGGCACTAATACTTGTTGTCGTCTTAAATTTCTCTATTCCAAAATAAAACCAACTAATATCTAAAACTCCTGATAATATATATAATGCTTGAAGACAATATACTAGCATATCATCATGGATATAATAAAAAACAAAAATAAAATACAAGAAGATAGATAAAAGCCCAAAAAATAATTGATTAGAATAAATTGTCCAAAATTTATTAGATATAGACTCTTTATCTTTTGCCATAGCAATTTCTCTATTTCCATAATTTAGAACACCCAACATACATAACAAAACAAAATAATGGGCTATAGAAAATGTATAACTATATAGTCCCATTCCACCAGCGCCTAATACTCGTGAAATATATGGTGCAGTTATTAATGGTACTATCAACGATAAAACTTGATAAAGAATATTATAAATTATATTATATTTTAAATTAGCCATAATTAGACCACATTAATAATTAAATACACAAGAGTATGACATTCTTAAGAAAATAAAACCAAAATATTGTTATAGGTATTTATATACGCTGTTTCTGGCAATTCAATCTTTTAAAAATAAAAACTGTATTCCTTAAAATCATACAATCTAATATATGTTATCTAGAATTCAAAAACGCGACATAAGACAGCTTAATTTTTTGCATGAAAAAAGATATTATAGGTATCATAATCAAACAAAGTAAAAATAGAAGCAAAACAAAGAGAACATCTGGTAAATTACTAAACTGAGTTTTTATTAATGGTACAAAAATAATTAATATAATCCAATGCATACAATAAAATCGCATTGAATGTCGCCCTAAATAAACTAAGAATTTATTGTACCTAAGTAAAGCTACATTTTGAAAGATATTGTTTATTGACACTATACCCAACCATGAAGATAGCAACCAGCAAATACCATAACCATAGATAATTTGGCATTTGAAGAAATTAACTAAACTTGGAATAAATATTATCATAATAGCATAAGAGGACAAACTTATATATATATTTATTTTTTGCAAATGCTTAAAGTTAAAGCCCAGAAGATAAAATAGACTTCCTATTAATGTATTACCAATATACCAAGGTATATATTTACAATTACTATATATAGGAAACACAACTAATGAAGCTATCAAGAAAATACATATTAATTTGTTTCCTGAAATCCCTTTAAATGTAAGATAATTAATTATATTTCTCACAAAAAAAAGACTTAGCAAAAACCACAAAGGCAAATTACCATTACTAGAGCCATGTGCAATAAATCGAAGAAAAACAAGACATATGTTATATTCTTTGCATTCGACAAGACAAATCATATAATAAATAAATTCACCTAATATTGCATATATACAAAAAGGTAAAATAAGCTTTTTCAATGTAGACTTAAAAACCTGACATGGCTCTTTTGTTGAGAAAAACATACCTGATTTAAAGAAAAACCATGGCATAAAGAAAGATAATACTAAATTTTGATAGTAATAAAATCGAGTATCGGAATTAACAAACTGCTGAATATGTATAAGCATCATGTGAAGAATTAACACTCCAGCGATGCTATCAATCGCACCATTTCGAACTATTGATTTGGACATTTTTTTAAAAATATATTTATATAAAAATACGCTAACACAAAATAAATAAAATACGGAGCAAACCAAACTGTAGAAGCCAACAGATACAATAAAATCAGTAAATATTTAACATCATACAAAACAGACAATTTTCTTTTAACATAAATTTTCATACAAAAAAAACCATAAACAAAAGATTCCAAAATTACTGCAACTATGCCACCATCCCAATAAAAATAATAAAAAGGCATAACATAAGCATTAAATACGGTATCACCCCAATATACTTCACTTTGAAGTATTTGAGAAATATTAATAGAACGTTGATAAAAATCAGGGAACATTCCTCCTCCTAACAAATATTTATACAATAACATAATTGGACGGGAAATTCCTTGCAGAAAAGTTGCACCATATGTATAATCAATTTTTATAAGTTTTTCACTCATATGCGGAATACAACCACAATAGTTCATATAAATTGTTTTACCGAAATCATAATTACCTTGTTCACCAGTACGATTTGTAGACAACCAATATAAGGAATATCCTAAAATACATACAACTACAACTAACCAGACTTTCTTATTTTTGCTTTTGCCTTTGTTTTTTTCAAATATATAATATTTTTTATTATCTATCTTTCTTAATATAAATGCACCAGCTATAACTAGCACAAATAATACCAGCATAAAACGTCCACCAGTATTAAGTGTTGATAATATAATCAAAACAATGCACATAACCATTAATTTAAAAGAAAGTAAACGATCTTCTTTTTTCTTAGCCATTTCATAAGCTACAATCGGTATGAGTGCATATTCAGTAGGTTTATTAAGATAAATCTCAATAAAATCATCCCATGAATTATGAGAGATACCCTCTACTTCTTGACCAAAATAAACACCTCTTACAGCATTAAGAGATTCTCCCATCAACAATAAAGGCAAACTAATTGTCAATAGTTTATAAACACCCCAAAACAATAATAGAGAAACAACAACAAACAAAAATTTTGTTTTATATGTATATTTTACTTTACTATGAGTTGCAACAGGTTTTACTAAAGAACCACCTAAAGCAAAAAAAACTACCCCACACAAAATCATTAAATATACTATACTAGATGCACTAGGTAGCCCCCATAATCGAAAATTTGCAAAAAATGTAACAACACCTATGAACATCGGGAAAACAAAAATTGGACTCATTTTGTTTTTCCTTGAAAAAAATGCTATGACAAAGCAAATAAAACTAGTTATTAATCCTAAAAAAGTCATTGACAAAAACAATTACTACATTAATTAAGAGAATCATATCTATACAGAACCTAGAGATAAAACTCTATGAAATTTAATAAGTTATGAATATTACAGATACTTTGATAATAACTTCTTCAATTTTAAAAAGACAAGAATTGAAATGAAGAATCTTCGTATATTAAAACCGTCTCCATATATACCAAGCCAAATATTATGATATATATTTTTTTCTCCAACAAATAAGCCATGTAAACCTAAAAGCCAATTAATTTGAGCATTAGCCTTTCTGCATGACAAATAACCTTTAGAATTCTTCTTGTAAATTGTTTTTAAAGAGAAGATTGTTTTTTCATGATTAGTACTCGCTGTGATACTAACGGGTTGAAAATACTGAAGAAGTGTATTTTCCTCCAAAAAGCAAAATGTATATTTCTGAGATAATCTAAGTACTAAATCCCAATCCTGATAACGTGGTAAGCTCTCATCAAATGGAACCTCTACAAAACACTCCTTATATCCCAATAAAGTACCAGTCGTTATAAAATTACAGTAAAGAAGTTCATTATATACTTCCTCTTGTGAGCCCGGTTTTGTTTTAACAATTTCTTCAGATCCATCTTTTCTATATCTGATATAATCTGTAGCACAAAGCTGAGCATTAGTCTCACACAAACAACTAATCTGCTTTTCTATCTTATTTGGTAAAAAAGCATCATCGCTATCAAGAAAAGCCACATACTTACCTTTACTAAGTTGGACGCCTCTATTTCTTGCTACACATGCTCCAGAATTTTTCTCTAGACAAATGTAGCGAACATTATTATTTTCTGAAAAAGCGTTTTCAATCACAACACGAGAATTGTCTGAAGAACAATCATCAACTACTATAACCTCAATATTTTTATATGTTTGATTAAGTACACTTTTAACTGCTCTAATTATTGTTTTTTCTCTGTTATATACAGGGATAACTACTGATACTAAATCTTTCATCATTTTTCAATATATTTTCTCGTTATAATGCATTCATCATAACTCGATATTTAATACACAAATCTTTAAACAAATTACCAGTTCTAAAATTTAAAGAACATAGGAGGAATAATTTTGAATATATTTTTTTACGATAAAAAGCAACATGATTAATCAGTTTAAGATCTTGGTGCTCAATCTCATTTCTGTAAAACAACAACTGTTTTGCCATAGTTTCAAAATCATGACCTAAATTTCCTTTGAAAGCCCGTCCTAATCTGAGTTTTATCAAAGAAATACCAGTCTCTTTGTGACCACTCAAATTATTACCATGCTGTCTGTATAAAATATGACCTACAGGATCATAAACGACATTTCCTAAATAAGAACAAAGCGCATAAATCCAATTATCATGCAAAACTTGATTCTGCTCTATTTTGCAATAGGCTTCTAAAGCTTTATGATTAAAGACACACGTACATCCATAAGTAAATATCTGTACTAAAGTCTTGTTCTTATCAGTAAACACCTCTCCATTTTGATAAAAATCTCTCATATATGAAAGATTCTCATCAACCATTTTTAAATTAGAGAAGTACAAGTTAGGTCTAGAAGAATTCAATTTTTGCAGCTTACTTACAGCTACTTTAAGTTTATCATCCTCCCAAACATCATCTTGATCACAAAATGCATAATAATCTGTGGGCTCTTGATTTAATGCATACTTACACAGCTTGTTAAAACTTTCCTCTGCGCCACAATTAGCATCTTTTATAATTATTATATTTGAATGAGTACTTTCATAATCTGCCAAGATATTTATGGTATCATCTTTAGAACCATCATCACGTATAATAATTCTCACTTCTACACCAGTTTGGTGCAACAAGCTATCAAGTTGTTCCTTGATATACTTATGCCCATTATAAGTGGACATAAGTACCGTAACTTTTATATTAGCCATTTACTTAAATTAATACAGTATAATTATTTTTACATCAATTGTACCAAGAAGCAGAATTAATATTCCAAGTTCTTTTTCAAAGTATCACTATTTTCATCAAGGATTGAAAGCAGATACTTTCCATAGTCATTCTTCAACAATGGCAGAGCATTCTCTCTCAACTGTTCTTCAGTAATCCAACCCTGACGGTATGCGATACCTTCCAAGCAAGCAACCTTCAAGCCCTGGCGC
>OJAW01001682.1_pt1 | contig 12281 bp, 22 predicted proteins | sample 1589151 | NCBI WGS metagenome assembly OJAW01 (sample SAMN03283290) | human gut metagenome | biome: human-associated habitat; material: feces | host: Homo sapiens | place: Peru | collected 2012 | reverse complement strand
ACTTGGATTTAATTATGTATCTTGTTCACCATATAGAGTGCCAATTGCTAGACTTGCAGCAGCTAAAGCAGCAATATTAAGAAAGCAAGGAAAATAATTTAATCATTATATAAAATTAAGAGCTTAACTTAACTCGTTAAGTTCTTTTTTCTTTGATAGAAAACAAAAAAATCATTTTTTAATATTGCTTCGACAAGAACCAACAAATTACTTGCAAAAATTGTGCTTTAATAGTATTTTGTGAGGTGATATGTATGAAAAAATGATTAAAAAAGAATAAACTGGGGTTAAGAAAGATGAGGTTATTGTGAAAAAAATTAGAAGTAGCACTAAAAGTTTTTATCCTATAATACTTAAAGAATATTTAATTGATAGCATTTCTAAAAGTAGATTTAAAAACAAGATAATATATGAAGATTTAGAAAACTTATCAATATATTTAAAAGAAATGTGTGTGAATACATTTAATATCAATAAAATGTTTAAAGAAATATTTAGGCATTATAAGGAAATAACTTTTAAAATATTAGATATTAAAAGTTTCTATCAAGAAACATTTTATCAAGAGTATTTAGTAAAAATTGAGACTACTTACAAAAGTGCCAAATGGGTCATACCAATTAAGGTAATTAAAGGGTTTTCTAATTTTCCAAATGGATCATCGGAAATTGTATATTTATCAAAATTTAAGAGAAAAAAAAGTATTGAAGAAGTAACGAAAATAGAAAAATTAGTTTTCGATTTTTATAAAATAATTAATAATATTTTGGTAAATAATGAACTATTATTAAATTTTTATAAATTGTATATTGAAAATATCACTAAAAAGAAGATTTCATTAATGGTAAAAAAACTTTATGAAAGCAAAAAGGAAGAAATCAATTTTGAACAAATAGATAATAATTTTAAAAATTTAAAAAACAGGAGGAAAAAATGGAAACTTTGAATTTTGAAAATCGAAAGTCCTTTATAGCAAGGCTTTCAGCGGTGCAGGTAGCACTTAAAGTCCCAAAGGATAAGGGGGGCAAGGACAAAAAGCTAAATTACAAATATCGCTCTATGGAGGATATTTTAGAAAAACTCAAACCTTTGCTAAAAGAGCAAGGCTTGGGCTTTGCGTTAAGCGATGATGTTGTAGAAGTTGGCTCTAAAAACTACATTAAAGCCACAGCCACGCTTTTTGATGAGTTCGGCAATACGCAAACTGCAACGGCTTTGGCGTTGGAGGATACAACGGGCTACATTAAGGGGGCGCAGTTAAGTGGCTCTACAAGCTCTTATGCGCGAAAAAACGCACTTTGTGGGCTGTTTTTGCTTGATGACAACCGCGATATAGATGAAGTGGGCTATCAAACCCCAGCAAACCCTAACAAGAAGCTGTCGGTTGTGTCTGCAAAGTTGCATGATGAGCTTAAATTAGCGGCTCTCAAAAGGGAAATAGCGGAGATAGCCATTTCAAAGGGCTTGAAAAAAGAGCAAATAGCCTATTTTATCGAATGGACGGGTGTTGATAAAGACAACGCGGAAGCTTTAACAGCTTTAAAAGCTGATTTAATGGGTTTGTTAGCTGAATTTTTATCACGAAATGGGGAGGTTGAAAGTGTTTGAGAAATATCCTAAAAATCAAATAATCGTAGATATGCCCTTTGATGATTATAGGGCGATTAAAGCGATGAACCAAAGCACTATCAAAGAAATTTTGGAAAATCCGTTTTACTACTGCAACGGGGTTAAAAAGCCCTGCACTGAAAGCAAGGCGTTGGATTTTGGCTCTTTGATGCACGATTTGATTTTAACGCCTGATGAAATCGGCGCGAAGTATCAAATTTTAAAAGATATTGATAAAATCGACTTGCGAAACAAAGAGCATAAAGCACTCAAAGAGCAAGCAGACAAGGACGGAAAAACGCTCATTGATGGCACGCTTTGGGCTGAAACGCAAGCGATTTTAGAGATTAACGGCGATGTCTTTAAGGCTTTTTTTGATAACGGCTACAAAGAGGCTGTGTGGCTCGGCGATTTGCAAAGTGGCGAAAAAAGCCATTTTTGTAAGGCTCGCTTTGATTTTTTAGATGATGAGTTAAACATTGTTGATTTAAAATTCGTGCAAAGCTCAAAAAAAGCCGATTTTATAAAGGCTGTGGCTAATTTTGGCTACCATATTCAATCTAAATTCTATATGGATTTGATAAACGCCCGCAGTTTTACTTTTGTGGCTGTCGAGAAAAAATATCCGTATATGGTCGGCTTATATCAGCTAGACAGCGTTTCGCTGGACTTTGCGCGTAAGAAAATTGATGAGGCTTTTGAGATTGTTTCTCAAAAAGAAAAATACCAAAAGAATGTGTGGCTTGATAAAGAGTTTGAAAACAACGCAGTTCAAACGATTTCTTTGCCAAGTTATGCGTTTTATGAGTAAAATTTTAAGGAGTTAAAATGCAAAAATTTAAGTTTTTTTTAAGGGAATATCCACGCACATATGCCCAAGCGGGCAAAATAGGGGGGTTTAGCCCTAAAACCATTGCCAGCCTTACAAATCGCAAGCGCAAGGATAAAAAAATCAATCCTAGCTCTGTTTTTCTTTACAGGGCATTTTTGAATTTGAGCGATGATATTGTGGATTTTCTGCAAAATGACGAAAATTTTCAAAATGAAAAATTTTTGAAAATCAAAACTGATTTTTGGGGCAAAAAATCACAAAAAACAAATAACGCCCGCTACTATGAGAACCGCAAGGCTAGGGCTTTGGGGCAAGGGGAAAGCGATGCGCTTGCTTGTAAGCAGTATAAGGATAAAAAATGAAAGCAAACCCCTAATTTTTGGGGATAGGAAGCTTGTTTATGAAAAAATTGAAAAAATTTTAAAAATTTTCTAAAAAACCCTTGACAAAAAAAATTTTTTTTGTTATAATGTCGCAAGTTTTTTGAGTAAGGAGGAAAAAATGAAAACTCAAACACGAAAATGGCTAAAAGAAGTCATTAAATTTAATCAAAAGCCGAGCCAAAGGCTTATAAACAGCACAATAGAGCGTTTAGGCGTTCATACCGCAGATTTTGCAAAAATTTGGGCTAGTCGCGGTCGCAAGAGTAATTATACTGCGATTAAACATCAAATTAACAGTATTCGCTATTGTCGAGCGATATTGTCTTTGAAAGGACTTTGATGTTTTGCGATGTAAATTTGATTGGGCGGGTCTCAAAACCCGCCGAGACAAACGAAAAAATTAAAAGTTGCCTTGCGGTTGGGTTTAGCGTGGCTTATCAAAGCACGCAAAAGCAAGACGATGGAACTTATAAAAGTTGTTTTGTTAATTGCATCTGCTTTGGCAAAACAGCCGAAAGGGCGTTAGAAAGGCTAGAAAAAGGCGTTATGGTGAGTATTCGCGGGCAGTTAGGCGTGGATAGCTATCAAAAACAGGACGGAACTTGGGTTAATTTCACTCAAATTTCGGTCGAAAAACTTTTGATTTTAACGCCCAAAAAGGACGGAGAGCCTACGAATACTTATCAAAAGCCAAAGGCGCAAGCGGTGCAAAATTCAAAGCAAAGCGGAAATCCGTATGGTTGTGACAAAAATTCTCAAAAAGGGGATTATAATTTGAATAACTATGACACAGAAAACGAAGAAGTGCCGTTTTAAAAGAGGTGAGAAATGCAAATAATTGGCTATGAGAGCGTTTTGCAAAAAAAGCGTAGAAAACGATACATTAAAATAGTGATTTTAAGCGTTGTGGCGATAGCCTTAACGCTTTTTATCTGCGTTTAAGGGTTTAAGATGAGCTATGTTCCGCAAAAATATAATAGTGATGGCACGCTGAACGAGGATTACATTCGCTATTTTAGCGATGATTGGCAAGATGAGAAAGATTATCACGCCGAAATACGCCGTGAGGTTGAAATGCTTAAAAGAGAGGCTGAAAGTGAAAATTGTTAGTTGGAATAAACGCCTTGCAGAGAGACTTTGCGAGCTTTGCACGGCAAATTTTAAACGCAAAGACGGCTCAATTAAAAACTGCGCCCTTTCGATTTTAAAGCTAGATAATGATGACATTATTTTCAATTTGCGCTCAACAACCGACAGCCCAAAAGAAAAACGCTTTTATAGCTTCAAAAATGACGAATACGGGCTAAACTTTGACTTGGAAGTAACGCTAATTGTGCTTTCAAACGATAGAGACTATGAGAAAGCTGTTGGCTTGCTTTTGGAGATTATGCGAAATAATATTATAATCGCCATAGCTGATGTTTTTTGGAAAAAGGAATTTTCGCCTAATGGTGTGTTCCAAAACGCATTTTCGCACTTGAAACAAGGTTTTGTAGCTGGCGAATTTGACAAGTTGGTAAAATGGGACGATTACACCGATATTGATAACACTTTTCACTTCGCTTGTATGAGTTCAGCTTATGAAAGTCGAAAACTACCCATTGTTTTCGATAGCTTTTATGAAATACAAGAGTTTTTAAGAGCTATTAAAACCTTGTTTAATGCCGAGCAAAAGGCAGTTTTGAGAAAAAAAGTTTTTTAAAAAAAACAAAAAGGCTTGAAAATGTGGCGAAATAGGGTTTATAGCAAGTTTGGAAATGTTAAACTAAACACGCCGAGCGGGACTTTTGATAGCCGTTTGGAATATCAGCAATTTTTGGACTTGAATTTACTTGAAAAAGTTGGCAAAATTTCAAATTTACAAAGGCAAGTCCGCATAAAATTAGGGCAAAGCGAAAAATGCAAAGTGCATTATATCGCTGATTTCGTATATTTTGATAATAAAAAAAAAGCGTGGATTATCCACGATACAAAGGGCTATGAGACGCCCGAATTTAAGTTAAAATTAAAGTGGCTTTTGGATACATACACGGGCTTTATTTTTAAAGTTTCGTTTAAACGCGAAATTAAAGAATATGAGCCCTTTAACAAAAACGCAAAGGAATTTAAAATATGAGCCTTTTTGATGTTGTTTTGGATTTTGAGAATTATATCCCCTACGGATTAAATTATTATGGTGCTAAAAAGAGCATAGCTCCGCAACTATTTCAAAAAATGCACGAAATTCATTTTAAAAAACACGGGCAAAAAGCCACGCATTTTATTGATTGTTTCGGCGGTGGCGCAAGTATGAGTTTCGCGGCTTTGCAGTTTGGTTACAAGACTACTTATAACGATTTGAGAAGTGATTTGTGTTTATTTTTCAACTCTTTAAAAGAGCGCGACTTGCCTTTTGAGTTTTGCGAAAGAGACGAATTTTTAAAAATTTTGGAAATTCCGCAAGAAAAACGAAATTTAAATGAGATTTGCAAAAATTTATTTTTTAGTTATAATTTCAACGGATTACATTATAAATTTCCAAACACAGATTTATATCAATTCTCAAATAATTACATTTTAGCTAAAAAAGAATTTAATTTTTTAATTGAAAACGGCGTTACTAACCAAAATAGACTTAAATTTTCAAAAAAAAAAAAAAAAAATGGCAGTAATTTCGCAAATTATTTTAACATTTTGCAAGCACGCAAAAACTTAAATTTAGAAAATATGCTAATTAAGAATTGCTCTTTTTTAAAATTAAATATAAGAGATTTTAAGCCTTGTGAAGTGATGATTTATGCTGATATACCATACCAAGACGCGAAATCAAAAAAGACTTATAACGGCGTTTATCATAATAATTTTAATTTTGATGAGTTTTTAAAATGGTGTAAAAATTTAAAATCGCAAGGGTATGAAGTCTTCATCAGTGAATACGGAGATTATAATGATAATTTTAAGGAAATTTTAAGCATTAAAAAAATGGTTATGAGCGGCGGGGTTAATCAAGTCAAATTTAAAAAAAAGTTTGAAAAATTGTTTATTTTAAAGGATTTTGAATGAACTTATTTAGTGATGATGCGCTTATAAATCAGCCGATTTTTGAGTATGAATTTAGTTTTGACAAGAAAGCTAAAATTTCAACTTGGACGCCGTGCGAAAAACGGCTTAAATCGTGTTTGATTTATACGGGTAGCAAAGAAATAATAGCGGGCGCACTCTTAAAAGAGATACATAAGCATAGCCCAAACGCAAAGTATTTTTTTGATTTATTTGGCGGTGGCGGTGCGATGAGCGTTCAGGCGTTGGCAAGTGGCTTAAAAGTGTATTACAATGAGCTTAAAACTGATTTATGCTTAATGTTTGAGTATATAAAGGACTGCATAGCTCACCCGCGCAATGAATGGGGAATTTTTGATAAAGAAATGTATTTTTGGGTTGATAAAAACGAATTTTTAAAAATAAGAGAAAAATATGTAAATAAAGAACATTTAAAAAGCACTGAAATTATAAAATCTTTTATTTATAGTTTTGGGGCGCAAGGCATAAACGCATCATACGCCTTTGGGGCTAGGCAATGGAAACACGCAGGGCACAATATGATTTTTTACCCTTTTTTAAAAGATGAATTCGAAAAAAGGGGCGAGGGTTTAAAATGGTGCATTGAGACTTTTAATAAGGAATTTACAAAGCATTATGATGATTTAGACAGCGAAGAAAGAGAATTCAGCGCATCTGTTTTAACTGATTTTATGCTTGGGGATTTTGGTTCGTGGATTGAGCGCAGAAAGTTTTTTGGCTCTTTTATAATAACGCTTGAAGCTTTATGTGTAGCTCGCTTGCAGAAAAATTGGAAATACGAATTCAAGCAAGAGATTAGCGCGAGGGCTTTAAAAGAGTTTTCAAAAAGTAAATTGTGCGACATCATAAGACTTAAACGCCCCGATTTAGTCGCCACAGCGGCTTTTAACGATTTAAGAGCGTTTCCGCAAGCGCAGAGATTGGAGAGCTTGGAGAGCTTGGAGAGATTGGAGAGATTGGAGAGATTGGAGAGATTGCAGATTTCAAATAAAAGCTATGCAGATTTTGATTTTAAACAAATTTTCGCAAATTTGGGGTGTGATAAAAGCGAAATCATAATTTATTGTGATATACCCTACATTCGCACGCAAAAAGAAAATGTTAAGATGGGCTATCATAAAAGCGGATTTGATTATAATGCGTTTTTAGAATGGGCTAAAAAGCAAAAGGCACAAGGGTTTAATGTTTTTATAAGCGAAAGCGATGGTTTTGCCGAATTTAGCGGTTTAAGCCCTATTTGGCACAAAACAAAATCAAAAGGCAACTCGCGTATTAAAAAAGATAGAAGCGCGGACGATTATGCTGTGATGAATGAATTTTTGTTTAAAGTTTGAAAGTGGCGAAAATAAAAAAGATAAATGCACTAAACCTTAAATGAAATTAAGTTTTGTTTAAGGTTTGATTAAGGTTAATTTATGGTATAATAGGGTTTTAATTAAGGTTTGAAATTATGGCTTATGTAAGCAAAGAGAAATTAGCATTAGACAAAGCGCGTGGCGAGTATATCGCAAATTCGCTGTCAATAAAAGAAGTGGCAGAGCTAAACGGGCTTAAAAGTGAAAACTTCCGCTTATACCTTAAAAAGACAAATGCTATAAAGCCCGAACATTTAAACTCAAAAAAGGCTAAAATTCAAAACGCCGTGCAAGCGATTGAAAAAGTAGAAACAGCAACTCTGCCAAAAACCACAACAGCTATTTTCACTGATTTTGCGGACAAAGTGGATAAACTCAAAGGCGATATGCTTTCGGTAGCCAGCAAATGCGTTTCTGCCCTTGATAAAGCCTTAAATGAAATTGACTATAACAACCCTGATGATTTAGCTATGATTAAAGAGTATGCAAATGCCCTTAAAGCCTTAAATGAAGCTGTCGGCATTTTTCCAAAAGCACCACAAATCGCCATTCAAAATAATATGCAAAACAATCAATACGGCGCGAAGAGTGGCACAACCGACAAAAAGCCCGCTAAACTTGAAGTGCAAGTCGAGTTTTTGGGCGATATTTCAAAGAAAGATGACAAAACTATCGATGCTGAGCTTTTAAATGGTTAAAACACAAGTCGCGCCTGCCTTTAAAGATTTATGGCAAACAAATTATAGAGAGTATATCTACTATGGCTCACGCTATGGAGGTAAAAATCACGCAATCGCTGATTTTTTAGGCACGCGTGCGTTAGAAAAGAAAACACGGATTTTAGTGTTAAGAGAGTTTCAAACGAGCGGGCGCAGTTCGGTTTATAAAGACATACAGGATTTTTTTGAAAACAATGAGATTGAGTATCAGCTGGGCGAGATGGACTTGGAAGTTAAAAAGTATTATCAAAATGAAAAACTCATCAAATTTAAAGCCACAAGGATAATTTTAGAATTTAATAAAAGTGAATTCATCTTTGCGGGCATAAATGATAATGTAGTAGATAGTTTAAAAGGGCTTAAAGATATAAATTTTTGCTGGATTGACGAAGCGAACTTTTTAACTGAATTTAGCTATAATAAGCTAAAACCGACGATACGGGCTTTAAACTCAAAGCTGATTTTTAGCTTTAACCCCGAAAAAGACGAAGATTTTTTATATCAAAAGGCGATAAACAATAAAGATGAGCGTTGCTTTGTTAAGAAAATTGTAGCTAGCAAGTATAATAAAGAGCTTAAACGCTGGGTTTGTGGCGACAATCCTTTTTTAAATGAAACAATTTTGGCAGACATAAATAGCGATTTTCAAACTATGACCCCGCAAATGTTTGGCTGGGTGCATTTAGGCGAGCCTTTGGGCGTGGAGGACGGAAATGTTATAAATACCGCCGTGATAGGATATTTTAACGACAATGAACCGCAAGGGTATGAGCGTATTATAATCACGGCTGACACGGCTTTTAGCAAAAACGAAAACGCTGATTTTTCAGTGATAGGCGTTTTTTGTGTAAAGGGCAACGATATTCACTTAACGCGTATTTTTCGTGGGCGTTGGGATTTTAATGAGTTACAAACGCAAGCTATTAACGCTTATGAATGGGCTGTGGATACCTACCATTTAAGCCCTACGGATTTTATCATAGAAAAAAAGGCAAGCGGTATTTCACTACTGCAAGAGCTAAAACGCTTAACGCATTTGCCTTTAAGGGAAGTTACGCCCAAAAAAGATAAATTTACAAGGGTTTCATCAGTTTTAAGCGAGTTTCAAAGGCTTAAACTGCCTATGTCTAAAAATCCGCTTAACTCTTGGGTAAGTGGGTATTTGAGTGAATTAAAAGCATTTAGGGCAGACGAACAGCATTTACATGATGATATGGTAGATTGCACTTACTACGCTTTGGATTTTTTATTAAAGCGTTCAGTATCGTGGAGCGATTTTCTTTAAAATATGTTATAATTTGTAAAAAAAGAAAGGATTTTTCTATGCTTTACATAGTTAAAAATTCAAATACAACCAAAATTGACATTCAAAAAGTAAATAGTGCTTTGCTTTTGGAATGTAAGGAAAATGGTTGGTTCTTTGTTTTTGCAGACAAGCTAGCCAAAGGCAAAAAGGTTGAAATCAATGCCGAGGGCAAATTAACGGCTTTTGATGCGATTTACTCTTTTTTGAAAGAAAGGTATGTCAATCGCAATGAAAATGCCGAGAGGCAAAAGTGCGGTTTCCATTTGTTTAAAGTAGAAATACTTTCAAATCTCAAAGAAATACAAGGAGTTTAAAATGCCTTTATACTTCGTTTATGCGGACGCTAAAAATAAAAGCAAGGTTGAGTTAGTCAAACTTACCGAGCTTTCAAAAGTGGGCTATTTACAAATTTTTGTAAATAGGGGTGCGTTTTGCGTTTTTGTTGAAAGAGAATTGACAAAAAGCGCAAAGGGTGATTTAAAGGACGACTTTACGCTTAAAGAGAAAGTCCTAGCTTACGCCCATTTACAAAGAGAATGCCAAAGGCAAATAAGCGAGCGAGCAGAAAATAAAGAGCGAGAGCTAGAATACTTAAAAGAGTATTCTAAAAGTATTTTGCCTTTGATTAAAACGCTTTGCGGGGCTATTTGATGAATGATTATATTTTTACACTCTCGGGCGTTATTACGGGCGTTTTGTTTGTTTTACTTTTAGTTTTTGTTTTGAGTTTTTCAGGTTGTAGCATACAGCCGAGAGAGGCTAATATGTGCTTAAAAAATGGCTATTGGGTTAAATGCCCCAAAGGCACGCCCGCAGGCACTATAATAAAAAAGTAAGGAGCTAAAATGCCAAAAAGTAAGGTGTTTTTATCAAAAAGCGAGCGCAAGTCTATGTCAAAGGCTATTAAAAGTCGCCCTAGACAAGCAAACGGCAGGTTTGTATCAGCAAAAAATAAGCCCGTTTTGGTTTTAGATGATAGCGCACAGGCGCGTAAAGTTGAAATGATTAAGGCTGCTGATGAGTTAGATAAGACGCCATCGTGGCTTTATTTTTTGTTTGCGTTTTTGTTTTTAGTGTTGTTTGGGTTGGTGATTTTCTATGAAATCTAAACTCAAATACTGCTTTTTCTTGTTTCGCTGGTGGCTCATAGGGCGAAATTTTTGCAATTTACCCAAATGGTCTAAAAAATGGTGGGTTGTCTATATAGCCAATAAGGCTTTATGGATTTTGATATCATTTTCAATACTTTACACTATTTCTAATTTTTTGGGACTTTGCTGATGGTAGATTTAAATGCGACAGCAGGCACTTTAATCGGTTTTGATGAGTATATCGCCATTATACCCTGCTTTGTGCTTGGGCTTTTGGTCGGTTTGGCTAACTATTTTAAGCCGCTTTTAGAAAACCACAATTTTAGAGGTTCGTGGCATAGAATGTTCGCAAGTATGTTAAGTTCGTCTGTGCTTTCATTTATCATTTTTGCGATTTTAGACAGCACGGACTTGACTTTTATGACAAAATTAGCTATATCCTGTGCTGTGGCGTTTTTGGGTATTGATAAGGCTGTGGATTTAATAGAAAGGTTGTTAAATTTACACAAAAGGGGAAATTCTTAAATGTGTAAGCATACTTATTATTTCATTAGAATTTTAGTGATTTATCTTTTTGTTTTGAGCTTGGGTTATAATATATATCAAAATGCTATAATAGCAGCGTATGAGATGAATTTTGATAACTTTTTGCAAGAAATTATCGATTTAAGGAGTAAAAAATGAATTATGTGTGTGGTGCGCTTTTATCTGTGATTTTAGCTTTAAGTATGTATATTTCGGTTTTGAAAAAAGAACAAACTAATCTTAGAGGCGAAATTAACCATTTAACCTTATCAAATACAGTGGCGCACATTCAAATTGACAAGCAAAATTCAAGCATAAAGCTAGCAAATGAGAAACTGCGGGGCTATGAGTTAAAAATGTCTATCATAGAAACAAAATATCAAAACGCCCGCAAGGACTTGAAAGCTAAAATTAACAAGGTTAAAACTTGTGAGGACGCTATGACTTACCTAGACGATATGTTAAAGGGGATAAAATGAGAAAAGAAAATCACAAGAAATTAGTTAAATTTTTAACTTTTTTATGCTTTTTTTTAATTTTGTCGAGCGTTGTTTTGTTTTTTGTAGGTTGCGCCAAAGAAAAAATCGTAGTTGAGTATAAAGAAGTATTCAAAGCTGTGCCACAAAAGTGCGATTTAAACATTTCAAAGCCCGTTACAATCGACACAAGCACACTACAACGCAAATTAGACACGCTAACGGATTTAAGTTATGACGGGTTAGAATTAAGAGAAAAAATTAAGAGTGTGCCTTGCTTAAATATAATTGAAATTGAAAGGTTGAAAAATGAGTAGATTTTTAACAAATTTTGTGTGTGTGAAAATTTATCGCTATGGCGAAACGCCCGAGCTTACTGAAAATTTAGTGTATGAAATGAACGAAAACCGCATTTTTGTAGTGCCGAAAGGCTTTAAAACCGATTTTGCAAGTATCCCCCGCATTTTTTGGGCGATTATTGCGCCTTTGGGTAAGCACACTTTGCCCGCCGTGTTGCACGATTTTCTTTATACTGAGGGCTACAAAATGGGAATTTCGCGCAAAGAGGCGGATAAAATCTTTTATAGAGCTATGATTGATAGCTTTGTAAATCGCTTTACGGCAAACATTATGTGGGCGTGCGTGCGCCTTTTTGCAAAAAATCACTACAAGGATAAAGAATGAGTAAATTTTACCCTAGTAAGCCAAAACAAACAACCGATTGGAAAGGCATAAGCGACAAAGCAAAAGGCGAGATTTCGCTAGACATTAGCTCACCTATCAAATTTAGCGATAGCGCAGTGAATGCGTGCTTTGATAAATGGCAAAAGCGTTTCATGGATGAGTGGGTTAATCCTATCGCTAACATCGGCGTAGGCAACTCCATCACACAATATACAATGTGGATTAACAAGCGTATTTCTTAC
>OJAW01001678.1_pt1 | contig 12289 bp, 13 predicted proteins | sample 1589151 | NCBI WGS metagenome assembly OJAW01 (sample SAMN03283290) | human gut metagenome | biome: human-associated habitat; material: feces | host: Homo sapiens | place: Peru | collected 2012 | reverse complement strand
AATATACAATTCCAGTTTCGTACTATATAAGTGTAGATGTTAATGAAACATCTGCACTTATTTTTTATAATAAGGGGGTAAATGGTCAGACGGAATTTCAGTAGGGACATCATTGATGCACCCGTTCGACAAACAGTCTGCCATTCCCTTATTATGAGAATTCGGTTAAGCAGGTAGGGACAATAGATGCTCCCGGGTAACTGACGAAAATGAATGGTAATAAGTGTGGGTGGATGCCGTTACGAATACATGAAAAAGGAGGAAGAAGAATGATTTCAGTAGGAATCGATGTATCAAAAGGAAAAAGTACTATCTGCATTTTGAAACCATATGGTGAAATAGTAAAATCACCATTTGATGTGCAGCATACAAACAGTGGACTGGAAAGTTTAGTACAGATACTTGAAGGATTGGATGAGGAGTTTCGAATTGCCATGGAGGCAACAGGAGCATACCATTATCCAATCCTTTATTATCTCAAGGAGAAAGGGTACTTTGTAACATTGGTTAATCCGCTGGAAATGAAACGTTATCGTTGTCAAGGATTGAGAAATCCGAAGACAGACCGTATTGATGCCAAAATAATTGCAACATATGTGTTGGATTATTGGAACAGTATAAAAGACTATGCCGTAAGTGATGAGTCATATGCAGAACTTAGACTTCTGACACGTCAGTATCGTAAATATATGGATTTTAGGGTGGGGGCAATGACTTCACTAACAGACATACTTGATATGACTATGCCAGGAATAAGAACTGTTCTGATTGATTGGAATAAATACAGTAATCATGATCCATTATCTGACTTCTCATATGATTTTTGGCATTATGATAATGTAAAGAAATTTAGTAAGGAGGAGTTTGTTGAAGAATACGCTAAATGGGCAAAAGAAAAAGGATTCCACCGGAGCGAGGCAAAGGCTGTAGCTTTATATGAACTCGCTCACGAAGAAATCCCAACCTTACCTTCCGGTACACCATCGACCAAAATGCTTGTACAGGAAGCGGTTCAATTGGTTAGAAAGATAAATGCCTCTCTGTATGAGATTTTAACACGAATGCAGAAATTAGCAAAAGAATTTCCTGAATATCAGACAGTAAGAAATATGAGTGGTGTTGGTGATACTTTAGCACCGAGATTAATTGGTGAGATTGGGGATGTAAGAAGATTTCCGAATGCTAGTGCATTGATAGCTTACGCTGGAATAGATGCACCGCCATATCAATCAGGAAGATTTATTGGAACCGAACGACACATATCTAAACGAGGTTCATCAAATCTTAGAAAGATAGGGTTTGAAACAATGACATGTGCGAATGTGGCAAAGAAGCCAGATGATCCGGTGTATTTATATATGCAGAAGAAAAAGGCAGAAGGTAAGCCTGGTAAGGTTGCAAAGATTGCGGGAATGAATAAGTTTCTGAGAATTTACTACGCAAGGGTAAAGGAACTATATCAAGAATAGTGTATTGAAGAAGAACACAGAGTTTGTGAAATCAGATGAAAAATGCTGGTTTGTTTGCTATACTCTTTTTTAAAGGGAAAACTTTTTTCAAAAAGTACTTGATTTTTATTAGCAGGTTTGCCGAAATAAGAAAATCTAAATGTGGGAGGTGGATTTTATGTGGTTTTGGTGGTTTATGTTAATATGTGATTTATTAATTCCAATTGTTATGGTTGTTGGAGGAAGAATGATGTGGAAACATTGTCCCAAACATATAAATGGTATGTTAGGCTACAGAACAACACGTTCGATGAAAAACATGGATACATGGAAATTTGCTCACGACTATTGTGGAAAACTTTGGTGGAAAATAGGATGGGTAATGGTTATACCATCTGCCTTGATACATATTCCGTTATACCATAGTGATAAGAATACGATTGGATTTGCGGGCTTGATTCTTGTGACAATTCAATGTATTATTTTGATTGTATCAATTTATCCGACAGAGAAAGCTTTGCAAAAACATTTCAATGATGACGGAATGCGTAGATAAATTACTATTTTTGAGTCAGAAGGATGGATATGGCTGCGACAATTATTTATTTGGTAATTTCATTATTAGTTTCGCTTATTTTTATCATACTTGGAATAAGGCAGTATAGGGCTGAAAAACCGGTAACAATCAACACGGGAGAAAAACCACCTCATGAGGATGAACTGACGAGTGTTGCTGAATGGAACCACAGACATGGCAGAAATTTTATTGCTTTTGGTTGTATACTCTTTATTACACAATCTGTTTTTGTATATTTTATCGAGAAGCCGGATGGCGTTGTGTTTCAGGTGGTCATTTATATGATAGTTGTATTTGCTGAGATAGCATGGATTGAGTTTGAACATAATGTGATGAAAAAGAAGATGATAAAAAAATAGTTATAGCCAGTAAATTTATGCAATCATATTCTATATGAATTATAAGGCTCTCTGGTAACGGAGAGCCTTATTTTTCACTTCTATTTATTATAAAAGTCTGGAAATACTGTCTGCAATTCAAAATTTCTTAAACACAGTAAACTACAAGCAGATTGGAATGTAGATTACTGTCTATAAATCCAAAAGATATTATAAACAGTAAATATTGAGCAAGTTAGAAGATGAATTACTGCCTGTAGGGTTAAAACGAGAAAAAAACAGTAAATTAAAAAGCAAGCCAGGTAAAAATTACGGTCTATAGATTCAAAACAAGGAAAAAAACAGTAAATAAGAAACAAGCCAGGCAAGGATTACTGCCGATGAATAAAAAATATAAGGAAAACAGTAGTTAAAAGGCAGACTAGGGGAAAAATACTGCTTGTAAATTCGAAACATGGAAGAAATAGTAAAAGACGTAAAATTGTAACACCAATTCAGGAACCATAGGAAATGTTTATACAGAGATGGATGAATGAAGAGTATGGGTTGAGTGATAGACAAATTGGAAAAATATGCTGTAAATATGAGAATAAAGCGGAAAAATGATGCAAAATTTAAAAAAATAAACAATTTAAAAGAAAATATAAGAAAATTAAAAAATAGTGTTGACAAATGTCAGACAATTATATATACTTAACTCATACACAAGATAAAACTTTCACATAGATATCCTAATGAAAGAGAGGTACGGTCCACCTAACTGATGAGTGTACAGTTTAAAGGAACTAAAGACAAGATCTGAATTGAGTACATTGGATAAAAGAGCAAGATACAAAAGATAAATAATCAACTTGCTACCGTGCAACGGCACAAAAAGTGGATGGAAAGAGAAGAAGATCAGAAAGGAAGGCGGAATTTTGAAGCCTACATCGTAAAGCAGATGCTGAAGATATTTGTTCGGCATCTGCTTTTAGTTTGTGTGGAAATAACTGCAATTATATTTTACATGTACGAATTAATTGTGATATGATATGCGTAAGTAAAATTTTATGACATAGACGAGGTGAAAGGGTCATCATGGAACTTTTGAAAGGAAGACCTCAGGATGAGACTGGCAGGTTGGAAAAAGAGATCAGGGTCTATGATCTGTTGGACAAGCTGGGGATTGAATATGAAAGAACGGATCATGAGCATGCGGATACAATGGAAGCGTGTAGGGAGATCGATCGTATTTTAGAGTGTGTTATCTGCAAAAATCTTTTTTTGTGCAACCGTCAGAAGACAAAGTTTTATCTTTTGATGATGCCCGGGGATAAGGTTTTCAAGACCAAGGATCTGTCAGCGCAGATACAAAGTGCGCGGTTGTCTTTTGCATCTGAGGAATATATGGAAAAATATCTGGACATCAAGCCGGGAGCGGTTTCTATTATGGGACTGATGAATGATACGGAAAATCAGGTACAGCTTTTAATTGACCGTCCGGTTGTGGAAAGTGAGATTTTAGGATGTCATCCCTGCGTAAATACATCCAGTCTGAGGATGAAGACATCCGATGTTATGGAAAAATTTTTGCCGGCAGTACATCATGAGGCAATTATTGTTGATTTGCCGGATTATGCTGAGGAGGACTGTTAGTTGAAAAAAGATAAATATAATTTATCAAAGGAAGAGCTGCGAAAGCACAATCGAAAAAAAGCACAAAAACAGGCTTACACCTTGATGGCAGTTGTAATTGTAGCTGTTGTCGCGTTGCTGGGTCTTGGTGGATTGGGCATTTATAAGCTCGCTCACCGGAATGTAAAACCGGAGCCTGTTGTGGAAGAAAATACGGAGCCGGTTGTGATCGAGACTCCGGAGGTTGTCGAGGCGCCTGAGATAGAGGAAACGATATCCGAGGATACGGTGTCGGAAGATACAGTGGCAGAAGAGACAACAGAGCTTTCGGATGAAGAAAAGCTGGCAGCACTGGATGCCACGATCGATACTTATATTTCCAATATGACACTGGAGCAAAAAGTTGCCGGACTGTTTTTTGTAACACCGGGACAGCTGACCAATGACAATCATCTGACGGTAGCCGGAAGCAAAGTAAATGAGGCCCTGAATAATTATCCGGTTGGAGGTCTTTTACTGGATGAAAGCAACATGGAAAATGACAGTCAGCTTAGTGAATTGATTTTTAATCTGAAAGCATTTTCATCCAACAATATTTTTATTGCAGTTGAGGAGCATGGCGGTTCGGACAGCCCGTTTGTCAAATCCGGGATTTCAGAGGGTGTGATAACCTCTCCTAAGGAAATTGCTGAAAGCGGAGACAACAGTGGTGCATATACAGCCGGTATTGCAATCGGTACCTTGCTCAACCGTTATGGATTCGATACGGTTTTCGGGCCGGTAGCGGATATTGCATATTCGGAGAATGGTTACACGTCCGGGCAGTCATATGGAAGTGACCCGGAGATTGTCAGAGGTATGGTCAGAAATGCCATCCATGGACAAGAGGATCAGGGCATACGGACAGCAATCCAGTATTTCCCGGGATATGGAGATATCACATCATCGCCCTCCGGCACACGTCCGGTTTCATCACGGACGGCTGATGATATCAAGGAAAAAGAGTATCCGATTTACAAAGATGCCATCAACAGCGGTGCAGACTTTATCATGGTTTCGCAGATCGCATACAAACCGATCACGACGGATGTGCCTGCATGTCTTTCATCATCTGTGGTAACAGATATGCTGCGCAATGATCTGGGGTATGATGGAATTATCCTGACAGACTACATGAATACCAACTCGTTGATCCAGCATTATAAGCATGCGGATGCGGCAGTTATGGCAATCAAGGCCGGATGTGACATGATTGTTTCGCCCGGCAATTTCCAAAAGGCTTACAATGGTATTCTGGATGCTGTAAACAGTGGTGAGATCACTGAAGAGCGGATTGATGAATCTATCCGTAGAATTTACCGTGTAAAATATGCGTCAGCGGTTAATTACAGCGCGATGGAATCACAGTAGAAGGTCAAAAAAATCAAGAAACAAAGTTAAAATCTGAAAAATAAATCAAAATGATTTTCACAGGTCAGTTTTTATTGTAAATTTTTATGAAAAATATGATTGACAATCTGAAAAAGATTTGCTATATTAGTACTTGTCCGTGAGCAAACGGACAAGACATGCGCGAGTGGCTCAGTGGTGGAGCACCTCCTTGCCAAGGAGGGGGTCGCGGGTTCGATCCCCGTCTCGCGCTCTATAGTAACAAAAAGGGCAGTAGCTTTAACAATTAGTTTCGTTAAAGCTACTGCCCTTTTCGTTACTAGGGAAGTGCGGAGCACTTCCCGAACCCATACTGTAACACAGTATGGGTTCGATTTCTCAGAGCACTAAAGTGCTCTTCGGTCGTGCCAGAGCAGAGGTCCACCGGACCTCTTGGCACTCGTCTCGCGCGTGGGGAGGAGGGATTGACGCGCAGATGCGGAGGTCTCTTATGAGACCTCCTGCTGCGCTGGGATGTGCAAGAATGAAGGTGTGGAATGGGACGCCACAGGTTCGGAGCCACACTTGTGGCTCCTGCTGCGCTGGGGTGCGCGAGAATGTATTAGTGTTTTTTATTCCCACATAGCATCGATTTTATGGTATTATATTGTCATATCTATAAATGAACAGAGAGATATAGAAATTAAAGCAGATGAACTGAAAGAGAGGAAGATACAATTATGGTAAATCCAGCATCGATAATGAAGTTAATGAATGCTAAGAATAAATTTGCAGCTAATCATCCTAAATTTTCTGCATTTTTGAATGCGGTTTTTAAAGGCGGTATACAGGAGGGAACTATTATAGAGATTACTGTTACTAAGCCCGGTGAGGCACCTATAACATCTAATCTCAGGGTTTCGCAGTCGGATATTGAGCTTATGCAGGAATTACAGAACATTTCCAAGTAGTTTTATATAGAGTTTTATATGGATAATATTTTAGTGGATTTTTATTTTATATAAATATATAATGAAGAATATAACTTTAATGATTGCATGATTAGAAATTGGGAGCATGATAGAAATGTTTAATAATATTGATAAGGATCCGGGACTCAGCATTATAATTGTAGGCTGCGGCAAGGTCGGTTCTACACTTGTAGAGCAGTTAAGCAAAGAGGGACATGATATTACAATTATTGATAAGAACAGACAGAAGGTTCAGAATTTGTCAGATGTATATGATGTAATGGGACTTGTTGGTAATGGCGCAAGTTACAGTGTCCAGAAGGAAGCAGGAATAGACCATGCAGACCTTCTGATAGCAGTTACTGATTCTGATGAGCTTAATCTGTTATGCTGTACGGTAGCAGGAAGAGTGGGCAAATGTGCGGCTATAGCAAGAGTGCGTACACCTGATTATAGTGAGGAAATTGGCTATTTAAGAGAAAAGCTTGGACTTGCAATGATTATTAATCCTGAGTTTGAGGCTGCGAGCGAGGTTGCGAGAGTGCTTTATCTTCCAACTGCACTGGAGATTAACACATTTGCACACGGACAGGCTGAGATGATTAAGATTAAGATACCGGAAGGCAATGTGATTAATGGACAGACGCTTGCCCAGATAAGCAAAGCAGTACCTGTAAATATACTTATCTGTGCTATAGAGCGTGGAAGGGAAATGTATATACCATCAGGTAATACTATTGTAAAATCCGGAGATATTATTTCATTTATTGCTTCAAGACATAATGCAAGAGAGTTTTTAAAGAGAATAGGTTTTCATACTAACCAGGTTAAGAACACCATGATTATAGGTGGTGGAAAGGCTGCATATTATCTTGGCAAACAGCTTCTTAATATGGGAATAGAAGTTAAGATTATTGAAAGTGACCAGAAACGTGCGCAGGAACTCAGTATGCTTTTGCCTGATGCGATAATAATTCATGGAGACGGCACAGATGAGGATATTCTTAAGGAAGAAGGAATAGAATATGTTGAATCATTTGTTCCACTCACAGGAATTGATGAGGAAAATATAATGCTTACATTGCACGCAAAACAGGTATCATGCGCAAAAGTTATTACTAAGATTAACAGAATAACTTTCAGGGATGTGATAGACAATCTTGACCTTGGTAGTGTTGTATATCCAAGATACATTACTGCGGAAGCTATTATTGCGTATGTAAGGGCGAAGAAGGAATCTATGGATAGTGACATAGAGTCGCTTTATCATTTATTTAACCAGAGGGCAGAGGGCATAGAGTTTAAGATTGATAAGGAATCTGAGGTTACTGATGTACCGCTCATGGATCTTAATCTTAAAGATAATCTGCTTATAGCTTTAATTAACAGAAATGGACGTATAATAATACCAAGTGGTAGTGACAGTATCAAAGTTGGTGATTCGGTAGTAGTAGTTACCAAGCACACAGGCTTCAATGACATAAAGGATGTTTTGAAGTAGAAATATAAGTGCATTTGGTGATTTGGAGGCATTATGAACAGCTCAATTGTTAGAATTATACTTGGAAAAGTGCTTATGCTTGAAGCTTTGCTTATGCTTATTCCTTGTGGGGTGGCATTGATATATGGAGAGAATTCAGGTTATGCATTTCTGATTACAGCAGGTTTTTCTTTAATAACAGGATACCTGATGACAATAAAGAAGGCGAAAGACACAGTATTTTACCTGAAGGAAGGTTGTGTTGCAACAGCATTCAGCTGGATACTTATGAGTATCTTTGGAGCACTTCCGTTTGTTATAAGTAAGGAAATACCAAGCTTTACAGATGCATTGTTTGAGACTATTTCCGGTTTTACAACAACAGGCGCAAGTGTGCTTAGTAATGTGGAAGGACTTTCACACTGCATGCTTTTCTGGAGAAGCTTTACACACTGGATTGGAGGAATGGGAGTTTTAGTATTCTTGCTTGCCATAATTCCGCTTACAGGAGGCTCCAATATTAATCTTATGAGAGCGGAAAGTCCGGGACCATCTGTAGGGAAGCTTGTTCCTAAGGTAAAATATACTGCAAGACTTTTATATATAATATATATAGTCATGACAATTATTGAAGTCATACTTCTGTTGTGCGGAGGGGCTTCATTATTTGATTCACTTACATTGTCATTTGGTACAGCGGGTACCGGTGGATTTGGTATTAAGAATGACAGCTTTATGAGTTATACACCTTATGTACAGTGGGTTGTAACTATATTTATGATTCTTTTTGGAGTCAACTTTAATATGTATTATCTTCTTCTGTTTAGAAAATGGAAACAGGCATTAAGCATGGAAGAAGTTAAAGCATATTTGGGTATAATTTTTGTTGCAATAGCGATAATATTTGTACAGATATATAACTCAGCTATGGGTGTTGCAGAAGCTTTAAGACATGCTTCATTCCAGGTTGCATCTATAATAACGACAACCGGATTTTCAAGTGTTGACTTTGACTTATGGCCGCAGACGGCGCGGACTGTACTTATAATTCTTATGTTTATAGGTGCGTGTGCAGGAAGTACAGGTGGTGGCATTAAAGTCTCAAGATTTGTTATAACAATTAAGACTGTATTTAAGGAAATGTATTCGTATATTCATCCAAGGAGTGTTAAGACAATCAAGATGGATGGTAAGCCTGTAGAAAAGGAAACATTAAGATCTATAAATGTATATTTCATAACATTTATTGTGTTGTTTACATTTTCAGTTCTTCTGGTATCTTTGGAAGGCAAAGATTTAACAACTAATTTTACTGCGGTTGCGGCTACTATTAACAATATCGGACCGGGACTAAGTCTTGTGGGACCAACACAGAATTTTGGCTCGTTTGGTATTTTTTCAAAATATGTATTGATGTTTGATATGCTTGCGGGAAGATTGGAATTATTCCCATTGCTTATTTTATTCCATCCTGTTTTATGGAAGGATTTATTTACTACACGTTTTACAGGGAAAAGGCACAGACTCTAGGATTGATGGGGCTTTCGGGGAGGTATGCTTATGAATATGTTTGATTATCTTGAATGGCGTGGCGATTTGACATTTGACGTGTCGGAATTTAATGATGTTGATAATCTTATTTTGTCGCAGATAGCGTATGTGGGTTTCAAGGGAGTGATTCCTGAAGCCGGGCAGCGTGGCGATATAAGCCTTAAAAATGCGGCAGACTATTTTTTTCAATTGCATACTGAGGAAGAATTAAAAAAAGATAAATCATTTATTGCAGGAGCACCATTTCTTATGAGAGAGGCTGCTAAAACTGAAAGATTTGGAAATATAAGGCTTTCCAAGTATGAAGAGGTAGTAGATGAGGATGAAGAAATGCAGTTTGCAGCGTTTCATGCAAAGCTGCCTGACGGAACTGTTTATATAGCGTTTAAGGGAACTGATGATACACTTGTAGGCTGGAAAGAAGATTTTAACATGAGTTTTATAGTGCCTGTTCCTTCGCAGAAAGAGGCGGTAACATATGTTAATTCAACAGTTACAAGGATGATGGGAAAGGTAATGCTCGGAGGACATTCAAAGGGCGGAAATCTTGCTATATATGCGGCTGCATATGCAGCTCCCAGAGTAAAGAAAAAGATAATAAGAGTATATAACAATGACGGCCCTGGGTTTGATAAGAATATAATTAAGAGTGATGATTATAAGCAGATATGTCCGCTTATCAAAGGGATAGTGCCACAACATTCGGTTGTTGGAATGCTTCTTGAACATAATGAGGATTATATAGTTGTGGAGAGCAGCCAGACAGGACTTATGCAGCATGATGCTGCATCATGGCAGGTAAAGGGCAGGGAATTTGTTAAGGTTGACAAGCTGAGTAAGGAAAGCATGGCACTTAATAAGGCTTTAAGAAACTGGATAAACAGCATAGATATTGAAGAGAGAAAACATTTTGTGGATACGTTATTTGGACTTATCAGTGCAAGTGGTGCAAAGAATCTGTCCGATATTACCAAGGATAGATTTGCAAGTGCTAACGCATTGATTAAATCATACAATGCCTTGGATAAAGACAGCAGAAATATGATAAGACGTCTGCTTATGTCCCTTGGTGGGCAGATAGGCAGGGTTAGAAGACGTAAAGCATAAAGGAGGCAGTCAGATAACATTATGATAAAATTATTAATTGGTGCAGCTATACTTTTTGTAGTTATTGCAGTATATGTATTGGTGTCTTACCTGCATGATAAGAGTGGACTTTCTGGCGGATGTACAGGAAACTGTGGCTCTTGCAGAATGAATACCGGATGTGATAAAGAGAAAAAGTAAACATAAGAAGTCAAAGAAAAGGACTGAGAGACATGACAAAAGAATATAAAAAGGTTGATGCAGCACAGACAGTATTTAAGGGGAATGAAGTATTTGTAAAAACAGAAAAGCGTAATTGGGGAGGTGCAAGGTGATAGATATTTATCGTACAGATCATCAGGTGTTACATAAGCTTGAGACATTTGATGAAGGATGTTGGATTAACATGGTTAATCCAACCAGCAAAGAACTTAAAATGATTTCGGATGAATATGATATAGATATGGCAGACCTTGCTACTGCGCTGGATGATGAGGAAAGCTCACGTATAAGTCTGGAAGATGGATATACCCTTATTCTTGTTGATATTCCATCTCCGGAGGTAAGACATGAAAGAAAGATGTATACAACAATTCCTCTTGGTATATTGTTAAAGAGTGATACAATAATAACAGTATGCAGGGAGGATACGCCGGTACTTAATTATTTTGTGAGAAATAAAGTAAAAGAATTCAGTACAAAGAAGAAAATGCGTTTTATATATCAGCTCTTATTCCGATCTGCCATGCTGTATCAGGCATGTCTTCGTGGGGTTGATAAGAAGCGGACAGAGATAGAGGAACATGTTGGAGGAAATACTCAGGATACAGATTTGATTGAACTTCACGAACTTGAATCAACACTGGTATATTTTGCAACATCCCTTCGTTCTAACATTATAGTCCTTGAAAGACTTAGGAGATATAAAAGACTTGAACAGTACCCTGAAGATATGGAAATACTTGAAGATGTAATGGTCGAGTTCCAGCAGGCTGTAGAGATGACAACCATATACAGGGATGTCATTGATGGTACCAGGGAGCTGCTGTCATCGGTTATTGATAACAGGCTTAATAATGTAATGAAATACCTTACTTCAATAACAATAGTAATGGCAATTCCTACAATAATTTCAGGTATTTACGGAATGAATGTATCGGGAAAATGGATGCCGCTTGCGGAAACTCCATATGGCTTCGGTATCATTTGTACTGTTATTTTAATTATATGTGTTGTTACACTCTGGATATTACATAAGAAAAAAATGCTATGAAAATATGAATCAGAGGTGCTTGTATGTTTAACAGAAAACAGAGAATGTCTAATGCACAGGTTATTGCATTGGGTTTTATTGTCGTAATAATTATTGGAACATTTTTTCTTACGCTGCCTATAGCAAGCAGAAATGGTGAATGGACCAATCCTATTGATGCGTTGTTTACAGCGGTAAGTTCAACGTGCGTTACAGGGCTTGTAGTGGTGGATACATATACACATTGGACTGTATTTGGACAGCTTGTAATATTGTTTATGATACAGATAGGCGGATTGGGATTTATCACAATGGGAGTTATGCTTTCACTCCTTTTAAAGAAGAAAATAGGACTTGCAAACAGAAACCTTATTCAGGAAAGTGTTAATTCCATGTGCTTGTCGGGAGTTGTAAGGCTCGTAAGACATATACTTGTTGGAACTTTATGCTTTGAACTGATTGGTGGTATATTTTTGTCGATAAGATTTGTTCCAAAAATGGGATTTTTGAGGGGAATATATAACGGATTGTATCATTCGGTTACGGCATTTTGTAATGCCGGTTTTGACCTGATGGGAAGATATAGTGAGTATTCTTCGCTGTC
>OJAW01001675.1_pt1 | contig 12296 bp, 10 predicted proteins | sample 1589151 | NCBI WGS metagenome assembly OJAW01 (sample SAMN03283290) | human gut metagenome | biome: human-associated habitat; material: feces | host: Homo sapiens | place: Peru | collected 2012 | reverse complement strand
CCTTGTGGAGGAGATGCCTGCGAATGTGGTCAAGCGCATCCTGAGTCAGGCAGACCCCGCTACCCGCCGGATGATCAACGAGCTGCTCAAGTACCCGGAGGATTCCGCCGGAAGCATCATGACGGTGGAGTATGTCTCCCTGAAGGAAAATCTGACGGTGAATCAGGCGATTGAGCATATCCGTAAGGTGGGGCTGGACAGTGAGACAATCAACATCTGCTATGTGCTGGATGCACAGAGAAGGCTGGTCGGAACGGTAGCGCTCCGCTATCTGCTGCTGAGCGACGGTGACGAGATTATCGGAGATCTGATGCATGAGAATGTCATCTCGATCAATACCCTGATGGATCAGGAAGAGGTTGCCAGACAGTTCCAGAAATATGACTTTACGGCCATGCCCGTTGTTGACAATGAAAACCGCCTTGTCGGTATCATTACAGTCGATGACGTTGTCGATATCTTACAGGAAGAAGCGACAGAAGATATGGAAAAGATGGCGGCTATCGTCCCCAGTGACAAGCCCTATCTGAAAACCACCGTTTTTGAAACATGGAAAAAACGTATCCCATGGCTCTTACTGTTAATGATCTCAGCCACCTTTACCGGAAAGATCATCGCATCCTTTGAAGATGCACTGAGCGTTTATGTTGTTCTCACGACCTTTATCCCGATGCTGATGGACACCGGCGGAAATGCCGGAGGACAGGCCAGTGTGACCGTTATCCGCGGACTGTCCCTCAATGAAATATCTTTTTCAGATACCGCGAAGGTGCTGTGGAAGGAAATCCGCGTAGCCGTCCTGTGCGGTATCACATTAGCAGCCGCTAACTTCGTAAAGCTGATGATTGTCGACCGCGTCACCCTGCCGGTTGCAGCCGTTGTCTGCCTGACCCTCGTCGCAGCCGTATTCTTTGCCAAGATCGTCGGAAGCATGCTCCCGATCGCAGCCAAAAAACTGGGCTTTGACCCCGCCGTCATGGCAAGCCCCTTCATCACCACAATCGTAGATGCCCTATCCCTGCTAATCTACTTCAAAATCGCCACCATGCTCCTTGGCATCTAAATACATGGATGTGATATGCAAGGGGAGCGTGGCTGTTCTTTACACTAATTGATAATGGAAGTGTAATGGTGATAAAATTGATAAAACATTGAAAAATATGTGATATCATCACTATGCAGATAGAATCTAATCCTCTGGAAGAAATTAGAACGAATTTTAATCTTCGAAATACAGATAGAGAATATAATCTTTTAGCTGATAAAAATAGTGTTCCATTTATTTTTGTAAATTTTAGCGGTGTTGATTGGGTAGCTATATTTGAGAGAACTGATTACGGATATGGTTGTATCCTTTAAGTTTATGAAAAAATAAAGGCAAGACTGTCTGCAGATAATATATATATTTCTGATGCTACTGTTAGCCTTCAAAAGATTGATATCATTTTGATTATGGTGCTGTAAATGAAGTGGTAATCAATTGTTGGAAATACTGGAAGAAAAACATATTATTGTTTTCATTCCAGATTCTTCCATCAAACAATACCTAAAGAGTGATGGCGAAGGGCAATTTTATATTAAAATACCAATTGGGATTGACATTTGAACAGTAAGTATTTTTGAAATGGATAACATATGGAATTTATATTCACTGTTAGAGGACAAGGAAGACTAAGGAGGTTTACAAATGAAAGAGTTAAGAAATCAATTGGATTTGTTACTCAAACAATCTGGTGGAGACAAGAATACTATAGAGGTGATTAAAAATGAGAAAGCAGTATTTCCATTTAGTACAGAGGGAAGAATACTGGCATATCTTTTAGCAACACAAACTATCGATTACGAAAAGTATATGAAATTACATAATGAATATAAAAAAAGAAATCAGTACTTAGATTTGTTTGACATGACACCACGTACGTTTGGTGAAACATGGGGAGAGAAACATATATTAGGTTTGTTTCCAGAGTTTGTAAAAGCAACAAAGGAGAATATATCATCAAAATATCCAGATTTTGATGGTGAATTTGATTTATGGCTGGATGGAATAAGAGTTGAAGTAAAGGCATGTAGAGCTAATAGCACAAAAACGGGTGGAAGTCTTGCAAGTAGAGCGTATTTGCATTCAGAAGCAACAGCAAATGGGTTTAAATATCATTATCAGCAGTTAAAGCCTTCCTGTTGCGATGTTTTTATTTGGATTGGAGTATGTCGAGATGAGTTATTGTACTGGGTACTTACTAGTGAAGAATTACAAAAAACAGAGAAATTAGGGTCGCAGCATAGAAACGAAAATACGGGTGTTGTAGGAGTGGAAGTTTTCGAGGGGCAGGTATTTATGACAGAGGAAGAATTAAAACCATTTCTTGTAGATGAGAAAGATGTCCTTGATGCTGTAAGAAGAAAAGGCAGACGGTAACATATGAGCCAATGCCAGATCTAGGGGCATTGGCTCATTTTGATTATGCTAGAAATTTATTCTCTCCGTCAACAGCTTTCTTTATAAGATCGAATTCATTTGCATTCAGGTTAAATAATTTTGCAACAAGAATATCTAATTCATCGTACATTTTTTCCGCTTCAGATATTTCGAGACCAGAAATAAGTTTTTCAGTAAGCGTGATAATTTCATCCTGAGTTGAATCATCTGCTGCAGGAATAGGGATATTCTCTATATGTGAACGTAATACTTTTATAGAATTAAAATCCTTTTTATAGATGAATTGTGCAATTCTGGAATTAAGTATTGCAAGTACATATTTTATTTTAATGCCTGGGATCTTAGGGATGACGATATTACAGCTGTTAAGTGAGAGTGTTTGTTTATCATCATAGGCAAATACTAATTGATTGCTTATAAATCTATATAGCAGTTTTTCTTGGGCACGATACATTTCTATTGGCGCTATCTGTTGGAAAGTTTCTGGTTTAAAGATAATGTAATTTGTTGTTGGGGTGATGTGATATTTACGGATATCTGCTCCTTTCAATACCATTTCATTGTCATTCGTCTTTTTATCGGAGATATATTCTTTATTATTTCCGGTTACAATTCCTAATGCAAAATCTGCATTTCCAAGTAAGAAAGATGCGTTTGAAATGTTTTTGATTTTATTCATAACATTGTATTCAGCATCAGATGTGGTGAAACTAAAATACTCTGGATTTACTTTGCGTTCAGTGTTAATCGTAAAAGACTCATTGCCTGTGTTGACATTCATTCCTACAGTTGTAAGGACAGAGTGAGTACATTGTAAGTCAAGAATAATACATGGACACTGCACACCATCAAATGCATTTCCTAGGAAATCAAGATTTTTAATAGAGCAGTTTTTAAGTATTATTTCACGAATTTCCTTATGTGATTTAACAGTTAGTATTGCTTCAGGCAGTACATATGACAAGTGACCATTACTTGCAAGATGGTTCAATGCTTGTTCAATAAATATATCGTATGATTCAATATTTTTTCCAGAAGCAGATTTGAATAAAGTACGTAACTCAGATTTCTCAGCCTCAGAAAATTCATATCCCCAAGGGGGATTGCCGATTATGTACCGGAAATTATGTATGTTGTAATTTGTTAAATAATTTGATTCGGTTATATGTTCGTATATAGCAGAGATTGAAACATTGTATTTCAATGCCATATTAAGTCTTGTGATTTTTACACTAGTTGAATCTATATCATTGCCATACACTTCGTCAAATGAAACATGCTCTGGTAACTGTAAAAGAAAGTTTCCTGTTCCACAACAAGGGTCTAATATCTTTTGGCCTTTTTGAAAGTCAAGTTTGTTGATAAGCATTCTGACTACATTTGTTGAAGTATAGTATGAGCCGGTAGCTTTCCTATTCCCAATATTTTTACAAGAAATATAGATAAGACCTAATACATCTTCCTCTGCTTCATAAATGTATCTCATATTAAAAAGCAAAGGATGTTTCTTACAAAAATCTATGGCAGAATCTATATTTTCAATCAAGTCTAAAATCAAACGATCATATTCGCCTATTGAAAGTTGATTAGATAGAAATTGTAATAATAGGTTATTGTGATCGTTTAACTGTATGTTGCTTTTTGAAATGAATAAATGTAGGGCGCAATCTGCAACTAAAAGCCGAATAGTCGTAATGCTTAAATCAATTTTATTATTTGATGCTAATGATAATAATTTTTGTAGAGTAGGTATATTCTGGCATTGCTCTGAAACATAGGAATTGTAAAGAAAATTTCCTGATACAAATTTTTTATTTCTTCTGCTTTTTAATGCTTTATTTTTACCGGATTGTAATTCTGTTCGTAATGTTTCAACGTAATTTTTTGAAAAATAAGGTATCTTTTTTTGTGTGAATTTAGGAGTCAATTTTCCAAGTTTAATCCAGTTTCTTCCGGTTGCTGTAGAGATTGATAGTTCATCACATAATTCTTTTAAGGTTAAACAATTATCCGATTCTGGAATATCAGACAATCTTTCATCTATAGGTTTGGTAGCGCATGAAGGAATAAGCCAAATCCCACTTACCATATTACAACCATCAATTCTATTGGTTTCACAGAGCTTTTGCACGCGGCGTTCTGATAATCCGAATTTTATGGCTGCATCTTTTACAGATATGTATTCCATGATTTCCTCCGAGTTTTTTATAATGAATATTATATGCGCATATGCGAATGAAAGCAATATTAATGATTGAAATTTAATCCCCATTTATAAAAAAAGCCGTCCTAAATTTCTCATAGAAAGTTAGAATGAAATAAAAAATATTATCCTAAAGGTGAATCAGAGTTTATCGCTATATAAGGATTAGAAAGTTAATATTTTTTTCGGTTATTTGAAAGAAATGTGCCCAGCGAATGGTGAGAAGAAAATCCTTTTTTCTGATAGGAAAATGTATGATTTCTTTACTAAAAGATATGAAAGGATAAAAATTTATTCCGTCTAAAATGAGATTTTATATTCAAGTGGTAGTGAAGGTGGAAGAGAGAATTTCACCTTCATGAAGAAACAACACAAAGGTTATAAAACTTGAAGGTACAGTTTAATAACATCTTGGAAGGGGATAAGAGGTAAGCTGTTATACTGTCTTGCCAAATTGAAATAAAGGTTTGTTCAGAATAAGCTGGATAAGATTCTATATCAGATTACAGTAGGAAAAAGTTTTAATAGCAATCAAAGACGCTTTGCTTGTAAATGTCGTGAATGGACAGATGACAGTCTGTGAATTGGTAGCAACGCTTCAATCACATGGTTGGCAGATATAATTACGACTACCGAGTGTAGATGCCTAAACACTATACCTCATGTAAGCCGACACACATATTGTTCGAATATGACAATATCATGAATGAATCCAAAGATACTGCAGTATTTCATGCGGCATTCAAATATATCGTCACAATAAATGCACACACATATTGGGGGATGATGCTGAAGAAGAATTCTGAAAGGTACAGACAGAGGTTGAGCAGAAGAAAATGATGTCACAGGAAATGTTCAAGATTGTGTAATTTAGAATCCTGTTAACGATCAAGATTAGTTCTGGGCGTTATTCTTGTGGAAAAATCAATGCTGTGGATATAATAGATTTTGGACTTTTCTACTAGAAAGAAGGTATTACTAAAGTTTTAAAAATGTAAGTACGTGCCAGATAGTGGTCAGGAGCATACGACAGATAGTAATGATGGCTTTCTTTTATCCACGACGTGCTTTTATGTGTCGATAGCGTGTAGTAAAATAAGGATGTTTCTTAGACCTGATTAAAGCATTTGTAATTTGCACCAAAACTGGTTTAAAATAAGAACCAGCATAGGAAATTCTAGTGGATTTGATTTTATGATTGTTATGATCATTTCGAGCATAACAACCAGCTCATGATATGAGGTTTTAGCTGTGGAAAAGACAGGACAAAATCCTTCCAATTTCAGAGGGAACATGAGTATGGAGATTGAAAAAATGCAAGGAGTTATGATATATGACAGAGAATGCAAATGCTGAAAAAATGCTTACTTCAGAAACAGAAGTTAAAGAATACTTGAAAAAAATTAGTAGTGAAGAACAGGTTTATTCTATTGCACTTTTTGATATTCTAGGCTTTTCAAACTATGTTGAAAGTCATGGAAATGAAGTTGTTTTAGAATTATATGAAAAATTGCTTGACTTAATACAAAAACAAGACTCTATATTCCCCGATAATATAGAGTTTGCTGGTAGTATAGTACCTATACGTATTTCAGATGATTGGAAACAAATAGGGTATGCAGCAAATGCAAATGGCTTCATTAATGTTTGTCATTTTAGCGATACTTTTTTGATTTATGTGAATTATCATTTACATAAGCCGGGATTTTGGCTAGCTGATACTAGAGAAGAACCGTATCCATTATTGCTGGGAGAGGTTGGGACGTTTCATTACCCTATTATATATGAGAAACATCCCATTTATTTGTCTTTTTTACAAACCTGTATGGAGTTTTTTTGTCAAGCTATAGTAGCGGGGATTCCGTTGCGTGGTTGCATTGGTACTGGTTTAGCAATAATGAATCAAGAAAAATCAATATATTTGGGTGCACCGTTAGTAGAAGTTGCGAGAGGTGAAACAGCACAAAATGCATTGGGGATTGCTTTTGGAAAAAGTTTTAACAATTCACATCCAGTTTATAATGATTATTTTATACCCTATTTAGATCATATTAAGTCTGAAAAGGCGAAATACCTTAGTCCTATGATGCTTGATTGGGCTAGATATTGGAGAAACTCTCCAAATTTTAAAAATTATTCTTTAGAAAATTGTATTAGTAAAATGAATACAGATTCTAATTTTTCATCTTATTACGATAATGCAATTAAATTTTTTGACTTTTCTGCTAAACATGAAAAGTGGTCAGATGAATTGAAAAGAGAAGGAATAAAGGATATTAAGGATTATTATAATAGGGCAAAAGAATGGTATGAATCTGTCAAGTAGCTTATGTTTATCGAGCAAATAAAAAAGTAACCAATGAAAACAAGGCGGTCCGTTAGGTGGCGTTCGTTAGCTTTTATATCAATTTCAAAGTCATGAAAAATCGCGTAGCTAATTTTTCATGATGTCCGTTTTCTAAAATTCTCTGTAAAAACATTCAATGTACAAGAAAATTTCGATTTACAAAAAGAAAAATTTTCTCTTCCACAGTTTCATTGAAGGTCAAAAAGAGCTGGGTATTCTGTTTTTTCTGCATGCCTCGACGTTGTTGCTTAGTTTATCTTAATAATCCGCGCCTTCACTATCAGCCACTTCGCGACATGGATGTCGCGAAAGCACATACAGAGGCAGGATGCCGATTATGTGCTGTGTGGCGTCCGAAACCAACACCTCACACGCGGATTATTTAGATAAACTTAGCCAACAAAAGTCCATGCAGAAAAAACAGAATACCCAGCTCCAACCTCCCAAAAACCTATCCCATAAACTCTATTTTTTGAACCCCGCTCTTTTCCTCAACGTAGGATCCAAAATCTTCTTACGAATACGCAGACTCTTCGGCGTAACCTCCAAAAGCTCATCCGTATCAATAAAGTCCAAAGCCTGCTCCAAGCTTAAAATCTTCGGCGGAACCAGCTTTAACGCCTCATCCGAGCTGGAAGTACGCGTATTGGTCAGATGCTTTGTCTTGCAGACATTGATCTCGATATCTTCGGCACGACCGGTTTCACCGACAACCATACCGGAATAAACCTTTTCACCGGGACTGATAAACAGCGTACCACGTTCCTGTGCATTAAATAAGCCATAGGTAATTGCTTCGCCCGCTTCAAAAGCGATCAGAGAACCATTAGCACGATAATTCAAATCTCCCTTATAAGGACCATAACCATCAAAAATCGTATTCAGAATACCATTACCCTTGGTATCCGTCATAAACTCACCACGATAACCGATCAGACCACGGGAAGGAATGGAAAACTCCAGTCTCGTATATCCGCCGGAACCTGTGCCCATATTTAAAAGCTCACCCTTTCTGGCAGAAAGCTTCTGGATGACAGCACCGGAAAATTCATCCGGTACATCAATATAGGCGAGCTCCATAGGCTCAGTCTTTTTACCATGTTCATCTTCTTTGTACAATACCTCTGCTTTGGATACCGCAAATTCATAACCTTCACGACGCATATTTTCGATCAGGACAGAAAGATGCAGCTCACCACGTCCGGAAACCTTGAAAGAATCCATGTTTTCGGTTTCCTCCACACGGAGAGAAACGTCGGTATTTAATTCGCGGAACAGACGGTCGCGCAGATGACGGGAAGTAACAAATTTACCCTCGGTTCCTGCAAGAGGAGAGTCATTTACAACAAAGTGCATGGCAATCGTCGGCTCGGAAATCTTCTGGAACGGGATCGGTCTGACATCTTCGGGAGAGCAGAGCGTATCTCCGATGTGAATATCGGAAATGCCGGAGATTGCGACAATGGAACCAATGCCGGCTTCCTTGACCTCAACCTTATTTAAACCGTCAAACTCATACAGCTTGGAAACCTTAACCTTGCGCATCTTGTCAGGCTCATGATGGTTGACCATCACAACATCCTGATTGACCTTGATCGAGCCGTTGTCGACCTTGCCGACACCGATACGGCCGACATATTCATTGTAATCGATCGTGCTGATCAGTACCTGTGTTCCGGCATCCGGATCTCCCTCAGGAGCGGGAATATAGTCAAGGATCGTATCAAACAAAGGAATCATATCGGTTCCTTCTTTATCCATATCAAGGCTTGCGTAGCCGCCTCTTGCCGATGCAAATACAAACGGACAGTCAAGCTGGCTTTCATCAGCCTCCAAATCAATAAAAAGCTCTAACACTTCATCCACAACCTCGGCACATCTGGCTTCCGGACGGTCGATTTTGTTGACACAGACAATAACCGGAAGATTGAGATCCAAGGCCTTGCGTAATACAAATTTGGTCTGGGGCATGGCACCTTCAAAAGCATCAACTACCAGAATAACACCGTTGACCATTTTTAAGACACGTTCAACCTCCCCACCAAAGTCTGCATGACCGGGGGTATCGATGATGTTGATCTTGGTACCCTTGTAAGTGATGGCTGTATTTTTGGAAAGAATGGTGATACCACGCTCTCTTTCAATATCATTGGAATCCATGACACGCTCAGCGACTTCCTGGTTTTCACGGAAAACACCGCTTTGCTTTAACAGTTCATCAACTAAAGTTGTCTTGCCGTGATCTACATGGGCAATGATCGCTACATTTCTTACATCTTCACGTTTTGTCTTCATAACTAAAAATCCTTTCGCGCTTTTTCGCACCGCGCCCAACATTGCTTTTTGCTAGTAATCATCATGTTTACAAACTATTTTAGTCTATCACATTTCATATAAAAATCAAGTAAATTCATGTCGTTTTGTGCTTTTTTTGTCGGAATAAAAGCCCGAATGTCGATTGAAAATTTACATTTTTTAGCAAAAATGCAATAAGATATTACTACATGACAGGAAAAAATTCTTTATTTGTGTAAGAAGGGAGAACAAAAAAATGGATAAGATGAATGAAAACAACAAAGCAACCGTCATGGGAGAAATAACAGGATCATTTACGTTCAGTCATGAGATATACGGAGAGGGTTTTTACATGATTGACTTACTGGTGCCTCGACTGTCGGAAAGTGCTGATCTGATACCGCTTATGGTTTCGGAAAGACTGATCAACGTAAATGACAACTATGATGGTATGAAGGTACGGGTATCCGGACAGTTTCGCTCCTACAATCGTCACGAGGAACGGAAAAACAAACTGGTGCTGTCTGTGTTTGTCAGAGAATGGGAGTTCATCGATGAAGTCGAAAGAAGTGAGATGACCAATTATATTGAGCTTTATGGTTTTATCTGCAAGGAACCGATTTATCGCAAGACGCCGCTTGGAAGGGAAATCGCCGATATTCTGCTGGCCGTTAACAGACCTTATGGAAAGAGTGATTATATTCCCTGTATCAGCTGGGGCAGAAATGCCAGATATGCCAATGATTTTGAGGTTGGCAGCCGGTGCCACATCATCGGACGGATCCAGAGTCGGGAGTATATGAAAAAAATCTCCGAGGATGAGGTCGAAAAAAGAATTGCATATGAGGTTTCGGTCAGCAAACTGGAGATTCCGGTAGAGGATTCTGTGTATTAAGAAAATGGATCAGATACTCGGTCGGATAAAATCAGTCAGAAAAGAAAATCTATCAGAAAATAAAATCTGTCAGAAAAGGAAATCAGTCAGAGGAAAATCAGTCAAAAAAGAATATAATTGCCAGAAAAACGAATTTATGCTATGATTCAGCCGAATGCAGTATTCGGACAGGAAATGACAAAAAGTCCGAACAAAAGAAAATGATGGTGGGTGGATCATGAAAAGTGGAAAGATTCATATTTATACGGGCGATGGACACGGCAAGACACCGGCGGCCCTGGGCGAAGCATTGTATGCGGCATCTGCGGGAAAGCAGGTTGTTGTGATCCAGTTTATGAAGGGAAAGGGCATTTTTGAAAATGACTTTGTCAAAAGACTGGAGCCTGAGATCAAATTTTTCTGCTTTGAAAAGGCGGAAAGCGAATATGTTGATCTGAATGATGAACAGCGGGCAGAAGAAAATATCAACATCCGGAATGGTTTTAATTTTGCAAAAAAGGTCCTGTCAACAAACGGATGTGATCTACTGATCTTAGATGAGATTTTAGGAGTGCTGGATGTCGGGGTGATTACCGTCGATGATCTAAAAGGGCTTTTGGAAGCCAAATCCGACGAGACGACGATCATCATGACGGGAATCCAGTTAAAGGATGAGGTGGTTTCTCTGGTGGATGAAATTTCCAAAATTGAGTCCATGCCTATTGCATAAACAGGAAAAGAGTGATATTCTTTTAGTAATCGGTGCAGATACATATATCTTAATCTGTGGAGATGCACCGGACATATATAAAGAGATAGAGGTTGCGTTTTTTATCAGTATTCATCCGGATGTTCAGGAGCAGAGGAAAGATGATGAAAGGGAAGGACGCCGAAAGGGGGATATTTCCTGACAATATTTTCCTTGGGCATGCAGTTAAGAGCTGTATGACTGTCATCGTTTTCGATGGGGGGCTATCAAAGGTTAGAAAGATATGCCGTTTCCCGATGGAGACGGCTTTTTCGATATTATAACCCGGAAATTTCTTTTTATATGGGATTAGCATGAGCCAACATGCACATACATATGATGATTTAGGAGGAAAAAAGGATGGCTATTTTTACAGGCGCAGGTGTTGCAATTGTTACACCTTTTCATGAGGATGGAAGCGTTAATTATGAAGCATTTGCAGAGCAGATCGAGCTTCAGATTGCAGGAGGAACGGATGCCATTATCGTATGCGGTACGACGGGTGAATCTTCCACACTGACACACGAGGAGCATCTTGACGTGATCCGATACTGTGTAAAACAGGTCAACAAGAGAATCCCGGTTATCGCAGGTACCGGTTCAAATTGTACAGAGACTGCGGTCTATCTTTCACAGGAAGCTGAAAAAGCAGGTGTGGACGGATTATTGATCGTTACACCATATTACAATAAGTGCACCCAGAAGGGGTTGTATGAACATTTCAAAATAGTGGCTGAAAGCGTCAGCCTTCCGATCATTCTGTACAACATCCCCGGACGTACCGGCGGTGTGCTGATCCAGCCCGAAACTGTTGTTTCGCTGTGCAGAAATGTGAAAAACATTGTGGGTGTCAAGGATGCGACAGGCAATATTTCAGGAGTTGCCAAGGTACTGCAGTTAGCAGACGGTGACGTGGATCTGTATTCAGGCAATGATGATCAGATCGTACCGATCCTTTCTTTAGGCGGCAAGGGTGTTATCTCCGTACTTTCCAACGTGGCACCGAGACAGACACATGATATCTGCCAGCTGTATTTTGACGGAAAGGTAAAAGAGAGTGCGGCATTGCAGCTCAAGGCTCTTCCGGTAATCGACGGACTGTTCTGTGAGGTCAATCCGATCCCGGTTAAAAAAGCCATGAATCTGATGGGATTAAATGCCGGACCGCTTCGTCGTCCATTGACCGAGATGGAAGAAGAGCATGCAGCAAAGCTTGCTGATGCGATGAAAGCATTTGGTATTTTATAATTTCACACAATTATGTAAACTTAAATAAGCCGTGGAGTTATCTGCGGCTTATGTTGTAATACCGAGATTTTAATATGAATTGCGAGAGCTGCTTTGCAGCGGAGCAATTCGTGGATATCAAGTTAATAGAAAAGAGGACCC